>Ga0315904_10007659_pt1 | contig 14467 bp, 24 predicted proteins | sample LakEriMetagenome_6_FD_203529 | JGI IMG/M metagenome (GOLD analysis project Ga0315904, IMG submission 203529) | Freshwater fungal communities from buoy surface, Lake Erie, Ohio, United States - Buoy 12 MA120 | ecosystem: Environmental > Aquatic > Freshwater > Lake | place: USA: Lake Erie, Ohio... | reverse complement strand
GCGATTCCTGCAACCATTACTCGGAGTTGCTCTATACAATGACATGATTGCTCAGCAAAACGCTTTAGAAAGCAATTACAACCCTGCTGTCGGGGCAATAGTCAATAAGTTTATTGCTCCAGCTCCTGCGATATATGAAACGCTTTGGACGAGCTTCCTGCTTCGATATATTGCCTACGCTGTTTATTACGAGGTTCTGCCTTATTTGACTATTCAGGTGAGCTCTAAAGGTATTTATCAAAACGATAGCGAATTTGCACAAAATGCAGGGGTTTCTGGAGTGAGATTTTTACAGGACAATATGATGCAAAGGATTGACAATTTGAAGCCTTTAATCGAAAATTTTCTTTGTGCTAATAAGACAGATTTGCCTTTATTTGACGCTAAAAACTGCCCGTGCGAGGACGATTGTGGTCACTGCCATACTGATTGCGGTTGCGGTTATTGGAATATGACTGGCAAGCACTGCCATACCTGCGAAACAAAAAAGAATACTTCAACAAATATAATTTTTTACTCATGAATATTATTAAGCAATCGACTGGCAACGTCGTTTTAACAGATGCCGCTGGCAACATCCAAAAGGTTTTCGTAAATGTCAATGCTCTGGAGGTCAAAGGCACGGACGAGATTATTGTTAAATTTGGTTTTAATCAATGGCATTCTATTTTTGCCAGCACTATTTACAACACTCAAATTGAGCCTGCTTTGCCAGTTGCTTTTACCGGAAATGTTAATGATTTAGTGACTTTGCTTTCGAGCTCTTTTTTTTTTGAGTTAAGTGGGGGCGGAGGTGGAGACGATCTCGCAACGGTTTTAATTGCAGGTAACTCAGCAGGGGCGAATGATATAAACCTAAATAACAACGACCTTTTAAATGCCGATAAAATTGATTTTAACCTTGCAACGACTGACACGGCAGGCGAAGGTCAACTTGTTTGGAGTAATGCCTTAGGAACGCTAAATTTAGGCTTAAAAGGTGGCAATACAATATCGAATTTAGGGCAGCATCTTCACGCAAGGGTTGTAAATAAAACAACTCCTTTAGTAGCACTCACTAAGGCAGGCTACGAAGTTGTAATAGTAGCAGGAGCAACAGGTCAAAGACTTTCGGTAAAACTTGCTAAAGCTGATAATGATGCAAACAGCGCAGGCACTCTCGGAGTAGTTTGCGAAAATATCGCAGGCAATCAGGAAGGTTTTATCTGCTCAGTGGGTAATTTAACAAATATCAATACTACGGGTTCGCTTCAGGGTGAAACTTGGGCAGATGGCGATTCGCTTTATTTAAGTCCTACTGTTTTTGGTGGCGTTACAAACGTAAAACCGAGCGCACCATTCCACGAGGTTCGAATTGGTTATGTCGAATATGCGCACGCAATTAACGGCAAAATTTACGTTAAAATTGATAACGGCTATGAGTTGGATGAATTGCACAATGTTTCGATAAATTCGGGCACGTTGGCAAATAGAGATATTTTGCAGTACAATTCATCAAGTTTAGTTTGGGAGAATAAAAAACAGCCAATCGAAATACAGTTAGCTGCAAGCGATGAAACAACAGCACTAACAACAGGAACGGCAAAGGTTACATTTAGGCTTCCAGTTGCTTTTACGCTTACAGGCGTTCGTGCTTCGCTTACAACGGCACAGGCTTCAGGTTCAATCTTTACGGTTGACATAAATCAAAGCGGTTCATCTGTTTTAGGCACTAAGCTGACCATTGACAATACAGAAAAAACAAGCGTAACTGCTGCAACGCCTGCAACTATTACGACAAGTTCGCTCACCGATGATGCTGAAATAACGGTTGACATTGACCAAATCGGGAACGGTACTGCAACAGGATTGAAAATTACTTTAATCGGAACAAGATGATAATAAATCCATACGCTTTCGGGGTAAGTTATGACCCCGATGCACAGGCATTTTTCACGGCAAGTGGTTTAACAGGTGCGACAAATTTAACTGCCATAAACAATTTAGTTGTGGCGCTTAAAGGCTTTGGCATTTGGACAAAGATGAAAGCTATTTACCCAATGATTGGAGGTACTGCTGCTTTGCATAAATGGAATTTGAAAGACCCACAAGATACAAACGCAGCATTTAGGTTAGTGTTTAGTGGCGGTTGGACGCACTCATCAACAGGCGCAAAGCCAAACGGAACAAATGGGATTGCAGATACTTTTTTAATAAGTAGCGGAACATTAAGCCAAAATAGTACTCATATTTCATATTATAGTCGAACACTTAGTAATAACGTAGAAGTCGAAATTGGTACATCTTCAGGTAATAACCCGGGCGATGCAGGCTCGTTAATTGAAATTAGAACATCTGGAATATCTTATTATAGAGTAAATTCAGGAGGAACTTATATAACATATATTGATGCAGATAGTAGAGCATTTTATGTTGCAAATCGTACAGCTTCAGGTGTAATAAATGGTTGGAGAAATAGCACAAAAGTAGCAACAGGAACAACAGCAAGCACAGGCTTATCTACAAAAAGTCTTATTCTTGGAGCTTATAATGCTGGTTCTATTCAATTTTATTCTACAAAAGAATGCGCTTTTTCAAGTATCGGTGACGGTCTTACAGATACCGAAGCCGCAAACTTTTACACAGCTGTTCAAGCATATAACACAACTTTAAGCCGCCAAGTATGACACAAGTAGGACTATTGACAGAAACACAAAAAGATAGCTTAATAGGTCAGCTTTATGATGAAGACAGCTATTTTAACCCGATACAGGATGACTTCGATAATTGGATAATCAGCATTGAAGAAATGGAATTTTGCGTAAATGCTGAATTTCAATGGGTAAAAGATTTGCCGCTTATCGACTATGTACCTAAACCATCACCGCCATTCCCACCAATGTAAAATGTGCAAAACTAAGGTCGGACTTTTAACGGAGGAGGAGAAGGAAGCGATCGAGGGTAAGCGATACGCAAAGGGGCGATATTTTACTCCCTTTCAGGATGCAGACGGGAACTGGGTACTACATATTGAGCAGATCAGAAATAATAAAAACATCGACTTTTGGTGGCTTAATTATATACAGCAAATAGATTACAAACCTAAACAAATGGACAAGTCAGTCATTCCAGATTTTATGGCTCTCTCTGGGCTCTTTTTATTTACCGGTGCGGAGGTATCTGTCGAGGGCGCTATCTTTGAAATTATATCGAAATTTGGCGTGGTGGCCGTTCTTTGGTTTTGGCTCCGAGAAATGAAAGACCAAATGAAAGAGCAGAGCAAAGACTTCTACTCCGAGACGGAAAAGCTCAGGCAGGAGCATAAAAATACTATGCACGAGTTCCAAGAGATCCACAAAGAGCATAAAGAGCTTTTGACAGACCAACTCAAAGCAAAGGACGAGATAATCAAGTCTTTGAAAAAATAAATTAGGTAGGTAAAAGGACGCTTTTATCGTACTTTTGAGCTTTTGGCAAAAAATATTTCATGTTTGCGAAAAAAATATTGTCAAAAGTTTTTTTATATCATTATTAAATTATACTTTTGTAATACAATATTAAACAATCGAATTTATCACAACAAAAAACCTTATTTTATGAGCGCTATTATTAAAAAACAGTACCAGACAGCAAAGCAAATTTTATCAACTCTTGAAGTTATTTTCGAGGAAAGAAAAAGAAATCCAAACTTTGAAAATTGGAAGATCTTTCAAGATATGTATGGTTATTTTAAGCTAATTGTCGGAGAGGTGCAAGTCGGATATTATACTGTTTTGCCTTACGGCCTGCCTGAAAATATGGACTATATCGGCCATGCAAACAAAATGTTTTTGAGATATGAGGCTGAGCTCAAAGCATCTGGCTTATTGGATTTGACTTTCGAGGAGATACTCGAGCAAAGAGAAGAGCCAGCAGCAAGACAGGAGCCAGTTTATACTGATGAGCAAAAATGTCAAATGTGGTACGAGCGCCAAAAGCAAATGGACTACGATACTCAATTTTAATAACCGGGTGCGGTATCCGATAAGCCGCTTTTTTTTATCACTTTTCAAACCTTATTTATGAATTACAAACAAACAGAAAACCTTAGCGAGCTTATCCTTGCAATGGTAAATTTTAACAACGAATTCCAAACTACAAAGCTGGTTAAGGACGGAAAAAACGAGCATTTGAGAAAAGGGTATTTAACTCTTGATAATATCCTCAATACAGTACGTCCGATTTTAACTAAGCAAGGTCTCGTAATTGTGCAGGCTTTAGCTGGCGAATATTTGGTAACTACAATATATCACACCAGCGGACAATTTATTCAATCAGAGATGCCATTTCACCCAATGAGCGGAAGCAAAGGAACAAACTCATTGCAGGAACTCGGAGGAGGTATTACTTATGCGAAGCGATACGCAATTTCTGCAATGCTCGGAATTTCAGTCGATGCGGACGACGACGGACAAAGCTCTAAAATCAAAGCTCAGGAGCTTAAGCCTAAAAAGAAAGTCAACACTATCGAGGAGCTGCAAAAGTTGCTTGGCTGGCTTATAAACAATCCAGAAAGGCAAAGCGATTACTTAGACCTTTTCGAGCTTACAAAGGAACAAAAACAATTTATCGAAAATAACTTATGAATTTACTAAACATCTGGCTCCCTGACAAGGTGCATGCCAAAATTGAAAGATTGACTAATCCAGCGCTTCCCGAAAGGGAGGCTCTGGAATCTGAAAAGAATATAATTTTATATATTAGTCCAGATCTTAACCAAATAGTTAGCAGCTTTGCGATTGGTACCGGCAGGACTGGCAGCACTCGAGTAGGCTATAAGAAAAGCGACTTATATAAAATGCTTTTAATTGGCTTTTATAAGGCTTGGAAGCTAAAGGATGCGGATCCAAAATGGCAGGCTCAGGAGCTGCAAGAGCTTCGATTGATTGCCATGTCTTTGGTGCCTAAAATAAACCAAGTGCGGAGAGAGAATAATATCGGAGGGCAAAAGGTTACAAAGCAGTTGCTGCTGTCTGCAATCCTGCATAGAATTATAAGCACTCAGGACTTGAAAACTTTTTTTGAAAAAACACTATAATATAAAAAATTATTTCTATATTTGTGTTCAGAATTTACGTTTGAGTGGACGCGAACATAAATTCGATAGTATTCATAAAATAAGGTATAACCCGATTTAATCAAAGGCGACGTCCACCGCTGGAGATTATTTCGGGTTTTTTATTTTTATAACATATCAAAATGAATGTATTAAAAATGATAGGCTCAACTGCTTTCCTAATGGCAAACAAGGAAATAATAAGATTGACAGATATTGAAACTGCAATTTTATATTCAGATCTCGCAGGGGCTCAGGATTACTGGAGCGAAAGAGCCGAAAGTCAAGACGGTTATTTTTATCGCACTCAAAACGAAATTGAGCTCAATACAACTCTTTCCGCAAAGGTTCAATTGAGGTGCCTGCGATTACTGGAGGACAAAGGATTGATTAAAACAAAGCTCAAAGGATTGCCTGCAAAGAAATATTTTTGCATAGATAGTGAGTGTATGTATAGACTTTCTCAGCTTCTACAAAAGGGAGAAACTTGTATAGCCGAAACTGAGAAACAAGTTAAGCCGAAAAGTACAAACAAGTCTGGCGAAAATGTAGAAACAAGCTTAGCGATTTTGGACAATCAAGCTTCTACAAAAGGGAGAACAATTAATAATAGAGTTAATAATAATAAAGAAATAATAATAGATAATAATAAAGAAAAAACCGATTTTTCTTTTTTGGAAAATGATCAAGAGATTATTTCCTTAAATGATAAAAACACAACTCTGGAGGTATTGCCCGTTGTCGTATATCAAAAGCCAAAAAAGCAAAAGGAAAAAGCTCCGCAAATTTACCCGGCAAACTTTACTCCTGCAATCATTCGAGCCCTTCAAAATTTTATCGAGTACAGGAAAGAAATAAAAAAGCCTTTCAAGTCGGACAAGTCTCAGCAAACAAAAGTAAATCAGCTGAGCGATCAGATCGAAGCTTATGGAGAGGCAATAGTACTGGATAGCATCGAGACAGCAATCGCCAACGGCTGGCAGGGTACTTTTATCGACATGAAAAAAGTCGAGCAGCAAAACAAACAGCAAACTATTTTGAATAACCAATTTAAAACAAAACGAGATGAAACTTTCGCACACTATTTCAACGAGCTCAGAAACGTTGACTTTGGCTTTAACGATTAAGGAGAAAAAAATTGTCGAGGGATTTCTGGAACCAATCCGCAAATTTGAAAAGCAAAGTATTGGTCCGGTACTCGCTCAAAATATTATGATATGCGCAACTCTATACTGCGGAATGTCAGAGGGCGAAATAATGAAGCAGACAATTATCGAGGCGTCTAAATTTGTTATGGCTAAATTTTCACATCTTGGAGTGAGTGAGATTAAGGACGCTTTTCAAATGGCAGCAGCAAACGAATTTGAGGATGTAAACATGACTTCGTACTATGGTCAAATGTCAATTGCAACTTTGGGAGATATTCTCGACGCTTACACAAAGCACCGGAACAAAACAATAGCAAAATATTTGGAACTGAAAGACAAAGCTCAAAAGCAATACGACAAGGAAGTCGAAAAGGAAGAGCGAAACAATGCAGCCAGGCAAAAGATAAAGACCGACATTGAGGCCGCAATTATCTCAATTCAGCAGGGCGTCCAGTACTGGCCAACGTGGCAAGATGTTCCAGTACACTATGCTGAGACAGCAGTCGCAGAGGGCTGGCTTGAAGTTAGTCCAGAGTTTAAAAAAATGATTTGGGAGGAAAGCAAAGAGCTTGCAAAGAGGCAGCTAATCGAGACGGCTCAGGATCTCAGCAACTTTGCAGAAGCCAAAAAGGCAAAGCATCTTTTAATGCAAAACATCGAAAGTCAAATAATATCAGAGCCAGCAAAAAGAATTTACGCAAAAAGACTTATTTTTGAATATATTAAACAGCACGAAATATGAAAATTTTAAGCTTTTCAGGAGGTAGAACTTCAGCATATATGCTTGCAAATTATGAATATGATTTAGCAATTTTTTGCAATACAGGAAAGGAAGCAGAAGGCACTTTGGATTTTGTTCGTAAATGTGGCGAATATTTTGATAAAAAAATTATTTGGCTTGAATACACTTCTCAAAATAAAGAAAAATATAAAATAGTAAATTTTAAAACTGCAAGCCGCAATGGAGAACCTTTTGAGGAACTTATAAAAAAGAAAAAATATATACCTAATCAAGTTACAAGGTTTTGCTCAATGGAATTAAAAGCCCTCACTATTAAAAGATATTTAAAAAATATAAAATTAAAAATAAATGATATTGATATGATTTTAGGAATTAGAGCAGACGAGCCAAATAGATATTTTAAATTGAAAGACAATAATAGAAACGGCTGGGAAAATAAAATGCCTTTATACAAGGACGCAATTACAAAAAAAGAAATTTTAGAATATTGGAAAACACAGCCTTTCGACCTTGAAATTAATCCTCATGAAGGAAATTGCAATTTATGCTTTTTAAAAGGAATGACAAAAAAAATTGAATTATTAAGACAAAAACCAGAAATTGCTCAATGGTGGTCTGATATGGAAAATTTAATTGGTGCAACTTTTAATAAAAACCATTCAATAGCGGACTTATTAAATAAGTCAAAAACTCAGTTAAATTTATTTTATAATGACATAGATTGCTTTTGCAATATAGATTAAAAAGCACAAAATATGAATAATTACAAAGCGATGAACGCTTACCTACTGGTAACTTCAATTAACTTGACACTTTTTTCAATCGCTGAGCTGGAGCCGTCAAAAATGAAGCAGGCGCAAAAGCTTAAATTTTCTAATCTCAGGAGCGCAAATAAAAACTTCCTCGCATCGCTCCCGAATAGCAGGGAAGACAAAGACTTCCTAAACGATCAAAGCTTCGACAGCGTAGGTTTAATAGTCGAGCTTATTGGGATGCTTTCACAGGTACACTCAGATCAACACGAGTGGATAGTTGAGGAGGTTAAAAAACTTATCTTTCAATCGGTAAATCGACAAAACGGCTTAAACTTATGATAGCAAACATTTTCAACTTGACGGGGCTCACAAACGACCAGCTATATTTGCATAATTTGCACGCTGGCAAGCTAATCAGAGATTTAACAGTCCAGAACCTGCACGACCTTTTTTTCCTGCTCAGGCTCGAAATAACTGGAGAGCCAACGGCAGCAATAACCATAAAATTTTTAACACAAAGAGCGGTCGAGCTCAATATTCAAATTTACTAACTATGAAACAGATAATTGGATTTATAATACTTTGCTTTATTATTATCTATTGCCAGCAGCCAAAGCCAAAAGCAGAAATAAAAATTAAGATAGTCGAAAAAATAGTGTATCGAGATACCTGCGACTCGGAATTTATCCGCAAAATTGGACAGCTCGAAAGCGGAGGCATTGACAGCACAATTGCAGAGCAAGGCAGAGGGCGAGGACGTTACGGAATTTATAATATTTGTGTCAAAGGCTCAGGGCTGGCAGATCTTCTCGACATCACTCACGAAAGCATGCACAATAAAGAATATTCAGACAGAGTTTTCTGGGCAGTTATGGGAATTTTTTGTCATCTTTACGCTCAGAAGCACGGGCACTACCCAACATACGAGGAACTGGCCAGAATGTGGGCAGGAGGGGCAGACGGCTACAAAAAGGAATCGACATTAAAATATCTAAACAAATTCAGGGAGCTATGAATAAACCAATAGTAATAGAGGAGGGCTCGAAGCAGCCTTATATTTCACTCGGCCGCCAGTTCGGAGCCATAAAGATTGAGAATGTCGAGTATATTTACCAGCCGGCACGCGATGCTTTTATCCGCAAAGACTGGGTAAAAAGAACAAAGGGCAAAAGCTGGGATCAATTTATGGCAGAAGTTAAAGCAGCTGAGCAATGACTTACTTTATCGGGGTGGATCCTGCATTCAGGGAGGGCGGTTTTTATGTTTGCGAGATTAACGGTTCAATGTCCTGCTTTTATTTAATGAAAAGCTTTATTGAGTTTGTCAAATATATTGACGGACTGATTGAGCTCAATGTCGATGCTTATATCTGCATAGAGAACAGCAACGAGACAAATCACACTTTTATAAGCCCGAAAGTAAAAAGCAGAGCAGGCAGGGAGAAAATAAGTCGAGACGTCGGAAAAAATCAGGCAGTATCTCAAATGTCGGTCGATTACTGCAATTATGCACTGGGGCACGGAGTTTATTCAGTCAGTCCTGCGGAGAAGGGAATCAAGTGGAGCGACTTAATCACAAAGGCTGAGGCCAGAAATCATGATCTGGAGCTGTTTAATTACAAAGGTTTGAAGTCTGAGCAGGACAAACGAGATGCTTTTAAGCTCGCTTTGAGGGCAAAATTTGAGTTTTTCAGGGCAAAAAGTGCGGAAAAAGGTAAAAAATGAGGTTATTTTTAAAATATTTGAATCTTTTTTAGGCAAAAGCTTTTTTATTAAATTATTAAATTATACTTTTGTAATACAATAAAATTAAAAACAACAAAAAAACCTTATTTTATGAAAAAGCTTACAGTTAGACAAATCAGAAGAATTTTATTTGAAACAGAAAAATATACTGTTATCGGATCTGAGGAAATGACAAATAAAGAAAGCAGAGATTTTCTTTATGAAATTGATAATCAAGAGCAATTTATGAATGTAATTGACAATAACACTCACTTACTTATCTGGAAATAATAACAATCACTTTTTAAAACCTTATTTTTATGAATTTAGAAATCTTAATCGGAGCAAAAGCAGCTCAAAAAATCCAAAAGTCAGGTATTAATATTTTGCAAGCCTGCGATATTGAAATTGAATACATTGCAGGCAAAGCAGCAGCAAAAAAAATCAAAGCAGCAAAAGAGCTTATAAACTCAGAAGACGACAAAACACAAATTCGCAGCTCAAATGATGCTTACCAAATTGTAAAAGATCTCCAGTTTTTAGATCACGAGCGATTTGAAGTTCTGGCTCTAAACAGAAATAACAAAGTAATGGAAAGAATTTTAATAAGTCAGGGCGGAGTTGCTGCTACCGTAGTGGATTTAAAAATACTCTTTAAAAGACTTTTGATTTGCGGAGCATCTGGCTTTATTTGCGTACACAATCACCCGAGCGGAAGCCTTCAACCAAGCCAGCATGATATTGACTTGACAAGGAAAATAAACGAAGGAGCTCAGCTAATTGATTTAAGATTATACGATCATATAATTGTAGCCGGTAACTCATTTACAAGCTTTGTAGACAAAGGCTATCTTTAATCACTTTTTTAAAAACCTTATTTTTATGAAAAATCTTTTTAACATTGATGCTGAGCTTTATGAAGTTTACAGCGAAATTGAAAACAACGGAGGCGAAATGTCTCCAGAGCTTGAAGCAGCACTCGAAATTTCAGAAGCTGAGCGAATGACAAAGGGCGAAGGCTATGTCTATGTCATTAAGCAATTAAAGTCTCAGGCAGAGCTATTGAAAGCGGAAGCAAAGAGATTGATGGAGATTGCTAAGCAGTACGAAAACTCAGCCGACAAATTAGCAGATAGGCTCCTCCAGTCAGTTATCGCTCACGGGCAAATAAAAACGGCTTTTGTGACAATATCTACACGGAAAAGTAAGTCTGTAAGCATCACGGACGAAAGTCTTTTAAAAGCGGAATATTTGCGAATTAAGACAGAGCCAAACAAGACAGCGATTAAAGAAGCGCTCGAAAGTGGTCAGGACGTGCAAGGGGCTCTGATTGTAGAAAATTACTCACTAAACATTAAATAAGCCATGACAATAGAACAAATATTATCAATTGAGCCAGCTCTGGAAGTTGTGGAAAATTATGTAAAAACAAAAAACGAGCAAGGCAAAAAAGAAATAGTACACTGGTGGTTTGTTTGGCACAACTGCAAAAAAATGCAAACAAAGCTAATTGGAGACGAAGCAGAAAACGAAGAGCTTTCAAGCTCAGAATGCTTTGACTTATGGCATGATTATTTAATGTCATTAACTCCAAATTGTAAATAAAAAAAGCCCTGCAATCACTGCGGGGCTTTCACTTTTTTAATCACTTAACACAAACTATATAGACCAAATTATTTTTTAACCACTTTGACAACTTGGAGCACGACAGAGGAAGTAATGACAAGCCAGTTGATGCACTGCTCGACAATCGCCTCCGCTTTGTCATTAGCAAGTTCTAACTTTTGAGCAACTGCAATCTTAATCTCCTCCGAATATTGCGGAGAGATACCAGCCTTAAGCTCCTCAACAGCTGCCGAGATATTAGTTACAAACTTAGGCAATTTCAAAAGCTCAGGAACAAGACCGACAAGCTCAGAGAATTGTACTTTTTTATCCTCAACAATTTTACCAATCTCAGAGATCAGCTCAGCAGAAATAACGACGCAGGTTTTTAAAGCAGACATAAAGATATTTTTTTAGGTTAATATCACAAAATTACAAAATTCTTTTATATTTGTAAAAAATTACAAAAGTTTATGAGCAAAATTTTATACATAGATGCCGGGCACGGTTCACTCGATGCAAATGGCAATTATACAACTCCTCCGAAAAATGGCAAGTGGTTCGACCACAAAAAAGGACAGTTTCACAAAGGCTCAATTTTTTACGAGGGAGTTTTTAATCGCTCTTTAGCTCAGAAATTTATGTATTTAGCCAAGCAAGCTGGCTACCATTGTGTTCCTGTTTACGATCCAATCCAAGATACGGCACTCGGCAAAAGAGTTGAAACTGCAAACACTTACTCGAAAGATGTCGCAGGAGGAAAAGGAATTTATTTGAGCTTTCACAGCAACGCCAGCGGAGTTGGCACGGCTCGAGGCTTCAATCTCTTTTATCACCCGAAAAGCTCCAGAGGCAAAAAGCTTGCAACTGAAATAGTCGCAGACATTCAAAACGTATTTGTAAAGAACGGCAGTAAATCTCCACAGCCTTTGCGGGAGGGCTATATGAATGCGCAAAAGACAGCGATTTATTACGTTCTGGAGGCAACGTCAATGCCGAGCCTATTATTCGAATTTGGCTTTTTTGACAATTACGAAGATGCAAGCCTAATATTTACGGATGAGTTTCAATGTGAGTTGGCTCAGCAGCTTGTCAATAGCCTATCTAAAGCAACTTTGTATTAAAAGCAGTATAAACTATCATTATGAAAATAGAACTCCTGAAATCGCAAAATATAGAACTTTCAAAGCTCGAAATAAACAAAGGGCAAATTGAAGGACTACCAAAAAATCCGAGACTAATTAAGGACGCAAAGTTCGAAAAGCTCAAAAAGTCAATCGAGGATAATCCTGAAATGCTCGGAATGCGAGAAGTGCTTGTCTTTCCTCACGGCTCAAAGTATGTTATTATTGGCGGCAATATGCGCTTTCAAGCCTGCAAAGAGTTACAATTTGAAACGGTTCCCTGCAAGGTGCTTAGTAAGGACACAACAGCGGAGCAGCTCAGAGCGATAACGATAAAGGACAATGTTTCTTTCGGAGAACACGACTGGGATTTACTCGCAAATGAATGGGATAATATCGAAATTTCAGATTGGGGAATGGAAGTTTGGGTAATGCCTGATTTATTATCCGACGATGTCGCAGAAGATATCGTAACGAATAATAATACATATAAAGACACTGACGGTTACGCTATGGATTATTTAAATAGTGATATTAAAAAATTCGAAATATTCATAAATAAAAACGATTACGATAAAATTGTCCAGAAATTAAATGAAGTAAAAAGTAAAGAAAATTTGGAAACTAATAGCGATGCAATCATTCACTTGATTTTAAATTATAAATAAATGGAAACATTAAAACTGAATAAATCTGAAAAAAATTTCCATCATTTACTCAAGACCACACCCAAAAAAACTGATTGCGATCATATCATAAAAAAAGATACAATCATTTATGAAAATGATAAAATCATAATGGTTTATAAAGTTTTAGATGAAAATAAAACATCTGGACTGAAAGAAATTATAAAAAATATAAAATATTCAAAAAGCGCTCGCAGTAATGGGACTCCAACACAATCAGCAATATTCGGATCATTGCCAAGAGTGCCGAATAGAAATAATTATTGCAGGATAACAGCAGACACAAAAAACCAAAAAAAATATGCCAGTTATATCCTGAAATATACAGAAATAATAAATGACATTTATAAAAACCTATTACCCGATCAACATTCGCTTAATTTAGAGATAGTGAAACAAAATGTCGTGAAAGATTATATAATTAGCGATACACCATTCACGACAGTAAATTTTAATGTAAATCACGCAATAAAATATCATTTAGACGCTGGCAATTTTAAAAATGTATTTTCTAATGTATTAATCATTAAAGAAGGGGTTATCGGTGGTCATTTGATTTGTCCAGAATATAACATAGGTTTCGAGCAATCAGATGGTGCTTTGATTTTATTCGATGGTCAATCGATTATTCACGGAGTGACACCTATAAAACAAATACAAGAAAATGGTTATAGGAGCTCTTGCGTTTTTTATAGTTTGGCTACTATGAAAAATTGTTATCCTTATGATGAAGAATTAGAAAGAGCGAAAAAATTAAGGAATGAAATTGAGTCCAGATGGAGGAGCGATCCTAATAAATTAACTGGATATAAAAAATTTATGAAAAATCAGAAAAACGTACAAAATGAACAAAACGATATATAAACCAAAAAATAGTAAAATCGAAGGGAAATTTTTCGTCAGAGAAAATTCATCTGATGTAAAAAGCGTTGACGAAACTTGGATTAGAAAAGCTTATCAGAAACCTAAATTGCCTTTCGTTTTGAAAGAGGGTGAGAGATGGCTCGATTTAGGCGCTAATATAGGAGCATTCACTTGTTATGCCGCAATGAATGGTTGTATCGTTCGAGCTTATGAGCCACAAAACGATAATTGTGAAATGATAAAATTGAATGCAGATTTAAATAATGTAGGTCATAAAATAGAAATATTCAAGTCTGCAATAGTACCGATGAGTCAAGACGGAAAAGTATTAAAATTTTATGAGTCAACAAATCCTGCTTCATATCGCAGACATACGCTTTATGGGAATTACCTAAATAGTAATAAGAAAAAAAATATAGAGATAACCAACATAAAAGCAGTAGGATTTAATACTTTGCTGAAAGACGGTTTCGATTGTATCAAAATGAATATAGAAGGAGCAGAAATTCCGATTATAGATGAATTAGATAATAATTTAGGAATAAAGAAAATGGTATTTGAATATTCCTTTGATATGGATAAAAGCATCAAAAAATATATCGAAGTAACCACCAAATTATCTAAGTTTTTTAAAGTGGTAAAATCTTCGAGAACCATACCTTTGCATTTAGAAGAATATCCTTTTTATCCTCCTAACACTTATATTTTTTGCACCAATGAATAAAAAAAGTAGTTATGTAGCATA
>Ga0315904_10007656_pt1 | contig 14469 bp, 11 predicted proteins | sample LakEriMetagenome_6_FD_203529 | JGI IMG/M metagenome (GOLD analysis project Ga0315904, IMG submission 203529) | Freshwater fungal communities from buoy surface, Lake Erie, Ohio, United States - Buoy 12 MA120 | ecosystem: Environmental > Aquatic > Freshwater > Lake | place: USA: Lake Erie, Ohio... | reverse complement strand
TGTCACCGGAAAGTCAAAAAAACAATTCAACGGATGCAGCACTTTTCTTCTCTTTCACCTCTATCCTCTATCAATTTACATAGGAAAAGTTCTTTTTAGCAAACAAGTTTTTTATAACCAAACAGTATAATTATGTTGAGATCAGTCCTTACTACAATCCTAGCATTTGGGATAGGATTACTATCCTATGCTCAATCCCGTCAGATCACGGGTAAGGTGTTAGGCCCTGACAACAAAGGCGTACCGTCTGCAACGGTAAAGGTAAAAGGGGGCAATGCGGCCACCAGTACCAACGCTGATGGGGCTTTCACGCTTAGTGTTCCAGCAGGTGGGATCACCCTGGAAGTATCTTCAGTTGGTTTTGCTGCTCAGGAAGTTCCTGTAGGTCCAAACCAAAATACAGTGGTGATCAATCTTTCCAGTGATGCCACTCAGTTATCTGATGTGGTGGTTACTGCCTTGGGTATATCCAAGCAGGCTCGCCGCTTGGGTTATGCCATTACCAAGGTAGATGGTAGCGCTTTGACACAGGCTCGTGAAACGAATGTGGCAAATTCGCTGACTGGACGGGTAGCCGGTCTTAAAGTTTCCGGAACTAGTTCTGGTCCTCAGGGAACTGTAAAAATGCTGCTTCGTGGTAATCCTTCTATTAATTCATCCGGTACTCCTTTATTCGTAATCAATGGTATCCCCATGGATAACACCCAGCGCGGTAGTGCTGGTGAGTGGGGTGGCGGTGATAATGGTGATGGTATAGGGAATATCAATCCAGATGATATCGAGTCAATGACCGTATTGAAGGGCCAGTCTGCTTCAGCACTTTATGGTTCAAGAGCTTCTAATGGAGTTATCTTAATCACTACTAAATCAGGTAAGCGCAATGAATTCTCTGTGGAGTACAATATGAACTACATGGTTGAAAATGCACTTGATTTTACCGATTTCCAATATGAGTATGGACAGGGTGTTGGTGGCAAAAAGCCAACAACGGCTTTGGAAGCTCGGAATGCTGCTCGTATGAGCTGGGGTACCAAGCTGGATGGCAGTCAGGTGATCCAATTAGATGGCAAGACTTATCCATATACTGCTCAAAAGAATAATATTGAAAACTTCTATCGTCCAGGTGGTTCTTTAACTAATACCTTGGCGGTTTCTAAAGGTAGTGAAAATGGTTCCTTCCGTTTCTCATTTGCTAACTTGGGAAGTGATGCAATCTTGAGAAATAGCGGATTGAACAGGAATACGTTCACGTTGAATGTAGATCAGCAGTTAAGTAAAAAGTTGAATCTTAAGCTTTATAGCCAGTACATTGATCAGCGTAACAAGAATGTACCTTATTTGTCCGATGGTCCATTGAATGCGAATAATGGATTGTTCCTGGCAACCAACATTGATCAGAATATTCTGAATCCGGGTTTTGATCCAACAACGGGCAGAGAGATTCAGTTTAGTGATGATGAGTACGTAAGTAATCCATGGTTTGTGGTAAATCAATTTGTGAATAATCAAGACAGAAAGCGCTTGATTACGGCAGCTACTCTTCGTTATAATATAACAGATTGGTTGTATGCACAAGGTCGTGCCGGTTTCGATAATATGAATGATCGTGGGTTGAATGTTACCCCTTGGGGTACTGCTTATTCAAATGGAGCACGAGGTGGATTGGGCAGTCAAAGCCAGTCATCGCTTGGTGAATATAACTTTGATGGATTATTAGGCGGTAGCCGTAAAATCACTTCTGATCTTAGTGTTGATGTGGCACTTGGTGCTAACCTTCGCGTAAATAGATCTGAAGGAGTAAGCATAAGTGGTTCACCTTTCATCCTGCCATATATTTACGCAATAGGCAATACAGTTAACCGTGGTCAAAGTTATGGTTACTCAAAATCTCAGGTAAATTCTGCTTACTATACTTTAGATTTTGCGTACAAGAACTTCCTGACTTTAGGTACTACCGGACGTTATGATGCGTATTCAACGCTTCCTGATGGAAACAACACCATTTTTGTTCCTTCTGTGAATGCAAGTTTTATATTCTCTGAATTAGTAAAAATTGATGCATTGAATTTTGGTAAGATTCGTGCTTCATGGGCAAATACTTCTAACGAGTTAACTAGCCCTTACCAAACAAGAGTGTATTACAACACAGGTAATTCCTATTTAGGTACACCAGTTGGTTCTTTCCCAACGTCACTGCCATCGGGTTTATTGAAACCATTCACTACGCAGGAAATTGAGATTGGTACCGACCTTCGCTTCTTAAACAGTCGCTTGAACTTTGATATCGCTTGGTACACCAAGAAAACCACTAATGAAGTAATGTCAGCTCAATACAGCATTGCTTCTGGCTATACTTCCGGTTTCGTACCAAATGGGTCTATGAGAAATACTGGTCTTGAACTTCAAATACAAGCTACTATAGCTCGTACAAAGAATTTCAGCTGGGTTTCTACCTTCAATCTGACTTCGGTTAAGAATGAGGTCCTTAAAACAGATCTTAATGGTAATCGAATCAACTTAGGATCTAACCGTGCTACGTTGGGTAATGCAGTTACTGCTTATGTTGTTGGCTTACCTGGCCCTCAGATTATGGCATATGACTATAAATACGATAGTAAAGGTCAAATCGTTGTTGATGCATCTGGTTATCCAGTTCGTGGTAATCTGATTCCTATGGGAAGCGTATTACCAACTTTATATGGTGGATGGAACAATGAATTCGGATACAAGAATTTTAATTTTGGATTCCTGGTTGATTACAACTTTGGTAACAAAGTATTGTCTGCAACTAGCTACTATTCTATTCTTCGCGGTCTAAACAAAATGACACTTACAGGTCGTGAAACTGGTCTGAAAGTGGGCGTAGATGCCAATGGCAATACGAACAATGTATCAGCTGATGCACAAGGTTATTACAGATCTTTGGCGCAGAATGTTACAAAGGTTCACGTTCAGGAAGGCGACTTTATCAAGCTTCGTCAATTGACGTTTGGTTACAATCTGCCTGCTTCTGCTATTAAGTCGCTGAAGTTTGTTTCTTCTGTGAATATTGCTTTGGTGGGACGTAACTTATGGACAATTATGAAGAAGACAGAGAACATCGATCCTGAAGCAACTTTTGGTTCTAATGTTCGCTATTTTGGTATTGAGGGTACTTCACTGCCCACAACCCGATCAATAGGTTTGAATGTTAACATTAAGTTCAAAGGTTAATATCTAAAAGAAAAGCATTAGTAATCAAAAATTATTTTAACATGAAATGGTTATCATACTTATTCATAACAACCTTAGTACTAACCCAACTGAGTTGTACTAAGGACTTCGAAAAACTCAACACGGACCCCACAAGGGCTACGCCAGATAACTTCGATGCAACATTCTTCCTGACCAATGCACAGAATACGTATAAGGAAGCAATTGCAGGCTATGCTGGTCCTATATTATTCCAGAGTGGCTGGGTTCAGATATTATCATCTACTACAACAGGTGGTGCTATCTATTACAGTAACATGGATAAATACGTACAGTCAGCCAATACTATGTCCTATACTGCAAACAGTTGGACAAACTGTTATCGTGCGGCAAGTTTAGCCAATGAAATCATTAACGTATATGGAGCTGAACCAACGCGTTCAAATGCTGTAGGTGCTGCCATGGTGATGAAAGTAATGGCAATGGCTTATGCTGCTGATATCTATGGAGATCTTCCATACTCGGAAGCTTTTCAGGGTGCAAAAGGACTTAGTACGCCTAAGTACGATAAGCAAGATGTAGCATTAAAGGCTATGTTGGCTGATCTGGAAAAAGCAGCTGCTATGTTTGATGCCTCTAAACTTCCTATTTCATCAGATCTTTTCTATAAAGGAGATGTTGCAAAGTGGAAGCGTCTGGCAAATTCATTGATGTTGCGTATTGCTATGCGCATGACCAAAAAAGATGCTGGAACGGCAAAAGCGTGGGCTGAAAAAGCCTTTGCTGGTGGTGTATTTACTAGCGACGCAGATGATGTGTTCTTACCGGGTGATCAGGCGAATGGCTACACTAACCCTAACTCAAGGGCATTGGCTACACCTGCTGATCTTTACGAAGTTCGTTGGGCTAAAACGCTGGTAGATTATCTGAAATCTAACGACGATCCTCGCTTAAGCGCAATAGCTGAAGTTCCTGCTGCAGGTTTTGCTGCTAATAATAGCGGATCTGCTGGGGATAACACTGCTGCTAACCAATTAGGATTACCAAATGGGTATGATATGAATGGTGGTGCAACAGATATTAGCACGGCACCCGGCTTCCCTGGAGCTACGGGTACTGGTGGGGATGCTACTAAGATTGGTAAGTACTCACGCCCTCGTGGTTTCTATCGTAACCTTAATGCCCCAGTATTCATCTTAACACACGGAGAAGTGCAGCTTTTATTGGCTGAAGCTAAAGTTCGTGGGTGGAATGTGGGTTCTACAAGTGCTGCGGAATTCTATGCGAATGGTGTTCGTGGGGGAGTAGCTTCTTTAGCCAAATATGGTGCTGATGCGGCCGTTTCTGCTGCCGCAGTGAATGCATTACTCACAGCAAAACCTCTTGATGTTACCACTCAAAATGCCTCTCTTGCACAGATCAATACGCAATACTGGGCTACCACTGGTATCCTGATGAATTTTGCAGAATCTTGGAGTAACTGGCGTCGTACAGGTTTCCCTGCACTGACTCCTATTGTTGCTGCAGGTAACTTCTCTGGAGGTCAAGTTCCAAGAAGACAACTTTACCCAACATCTGAAGCGTCCCTTAACGGAACAAGCTACAATGCTGGCTTAAGCGGTCTTACCCCTGCCTCAGACGTGTGGAATGCACGTGTATGGTGGGATAATTAATAGCTCATCATCAGCCTAAACGGGTTGGTGATCCATTATAAAAAAAGCCATTTGCAAAAGCAAATGGCTTTTTTTATAAAATTCCTTACGATTATTTCCTGAATAACGGCTTTCGCTTTTCTAAAAATGCCGCAACCCCTTCTTTCATTTCTGCAGTTCCAGAACATTCACCAAACAATCGTGCTTCTTTTTCAAAACCTTCTGAAATAGTTGGATCATATACCGCATTTATGGCCTCAATAGATTTACGAATAGCCTCTGGTGATTTTGATAAAATTGTTTTTAACAAACTACATGTGTAATCCATTAATTCTTCTGGAGGAGTTACATGGTTAACTAAACCAATACGATGTGCTTCAGAAGCATCAATGATATTACCCGAGAGTATGATCTCCATTGCTTTTCCTTTCCCTACTAAATGAGGTAAACGTTGTGTTCCTCCGTATCCAGGGATCAATCCTAAATTTACTTCAGGTTGCCCAAATTTTGAAGATGTAGAGGCTATCCGAATATGGCAGGCCATAGCTAACTCACATCCTCCACCTAATGCAAAGCCATTTATGGCTGCCATTACGGGTTTGGGAGATCGTTCAATAGAAGTGAAAATATCCTGTCCTTTTCTGGCCAGTCGATAGGCCTCATCCGAATTCAATCCAGAAAATTCTGTTATATCCGCACCTGCTACAAAGGCTTTATTGCCTGAACCGGTCAAAATTACACCATAAATAGTTTGTTCTTTATACACTTCCTGCATAATAGTATCCAATTCGGATAGCACCTTTGCATTTAGTGCATTTAATTTATCTGGGCGATTGATCGTAATCGTTAATATTCCTTCAGATAGATTGGTCAGTAATGTTTCCATATGGGCAAGATTTAATTTTATTGTTTAGAAACCCATTCTTTGATATAAGTGGCAATTTCCTCCATAGATGAGCCAGGCGAAAATAATTTTCCTACTCCTAATGCACTCAGCACCTTCATATCTTCATCTGGTATAATACCACCACCAGTTAGCAAAACATCGTTCATTTCATGGGCTTTCATTAAACTGATGATCTTAGGAAATACGGTCATGTGAGCGCCGGATAGAATACTGATACCAATAGCATCAACATCTTCCTGCAATGCAGCAGCTACTACCATTTCAGGGGTCTGGCGCAATCCGGTATAAATGACTTCCATGCCCGCATCACGCAGTGCAGCCGCAATAACTTTAGCACCTCTGTCGTGACCATCTAAACCTACTTTAGCAACCAATACGCGTATGGGTTTTGTTGATGTCATATGTTTGTTTTATGCTAATTGATTCAGTACATGTTTTATCCTACGCTTAGTTTCATCTATTCCGATAAAATCTGCTATAGAAAACACCGCCGGTCCAAATTTTCCACCCACTAACATAACCCGTAAGGGTAGTAGTAGTTCTCCGGTTTTTAGATTTGCAGCTTGTGCCTGGTCTTTAAAGTATTGTTCCATAGCGGCAGCATCCATATCAATCTGTAAACCTTCTGCCCACGTTTTAAAGAAAAGTTGTTTTTCTACACTCCATTTTCCTTTGATACTATCGAGATCGATTTGTTCAGGGGCTTTAAAGAAAAAGCCTCCCTGCTCTACAAAATCAGGTAATAATGAGCATCTTTCTTTTATGAGCTCGATCATTGATCGTAATCGCTCCTCATTAACCTGAATTCCAGCAGCATCAAAGTAGGGTTTAACCAGTGGAAGGAGATAGTCAGCCTCAGATCTTTTTATCCATTCATGGTTATACCATTTTGCTTTTTCAAAATCAAATTTGGCGCCCCCTTTATGAACTCGGTCAATGGAAAACTGATTGATCAACTCTTCAAGTGTAAAAATCTCTTGTTCGGTACCGGCATTCCACCCAAGCATGGCAAGTAAGTTGATGAAGGCTTCTGGAAGAAATCCTCTTTCACGGAAACCCGCCGTTAATTCTCCAGATTTTGGATCCACCCAATTCATTGCAAAAACAGGGAATCCCAACTTATCGCCATCTCTTTTTGAAAGCTTACCATGTCCGTCTGGCTTAAGAATAAGCGGGAGATGCGCCCATTTTGGCATCTGATCCTGCCATCCTAAATATCTCCAAAGTAAAATATGTGCGGGTGCTGACGGAAGCCATTCTTCCCCCCGGAATGCATGGGTAATCTTCATAAGGTAATCATCTACTACTACGGCCAAATGATAGGTAGGCATTCCATCAGCCTTTAAAAGTACCTTATCATCAGACTGGCTGGTATTAAAATGCACCTCACCACGGATCATGTCAGTAAAAGAGACCTCTTCATTTTCGGGCATTTTAATACGGATCACATAGGGTATGCCTTCAGCAATCCATTTTTTTGCGCTCTCTGGATTAACAATAGAATTTTTCATGTTACCCCTAACCTTATGGTCATATTGAGGCGATGGGTTTTCAGGGCTTCTAAAATGGTTACGCATTTGCTCCAGCTCTTCAGGAGTATCAAAAGCATAATAGGCATAACCGGCATCAATCAATTGCTCGGCATACGTTGCATATACCGATTTACGCTCACTTTGTCTGTAAGGCTCAAAAGGTCCACCAACGGCAGGGCTTTCATCGGGGTTCAATCCACACCAGATTAGACAATCCATTATATATTGCTCAGCTCCAGGAACGAAACGATTTTGATCAGTATCCTCTATGCGTAGGATGAATTTTCCATTATGTCTGCGTGCAAATAGATAATTGTATAACACCGTGCGCACGCCTCCAATATGAAGTCCACCTGTTGGACTTGGAGCAAATCGAACTCGAACATTTTCCATATAGCAAAGATACAGAGGATAGTCCCGTGTTTCGCCTAATTTTGGGGTATGTGGTACTTCGTTCGTACACCCGCTATTTTGCGATGGGTATTCAGGAGCTGTATATGGGCAAAAAACCAGGCTGAATCTTCGGTTTACCTGAGTTTCGACGATGGTCCGCATCCTGCTGTTACACCATTTGTACTTGATGAATTAAAAAAATGGAAGGCGAAAGCCACCTTCTTTTGTATTGGAGAAAATGTTAGGCGGTATCCTGAACTTTTTACCAGAATCGCTGAAGAAGGACATAGCATAGGCAATCATACCTTTCATCATTTGAATGGATGGCAAACTAAAGATGAACTTTATATCCAGGATATCCATAAAGCAAGGGAGGTGATCCCATCCACATTATTTCGTCCACCATATGGTAAGATTCGTTTCGCTCAGTTGAAACAAATCAGAAAGCAGATAGGTTTGAATGTAGTGATGTGGTCATTACTCAGTGGAGATTTTGATCAACATATTTCACCTGAAAAATGTGCCCAAAATGTAATTGATAATATACGAAATGGCGACATTGTAGTTTTTCACGATAGTGTAAAGGCTATGGAAAATTTACAATATGCATTACCAGTAGTGATGAAATATTTAACTGATAAAGGATTTGTATGTAAAGTTCTTTAAAAAATAGGGCCAGGGTGAAAACCCTAGCCCGTTTTTAATCCGTACCCTATGAAAACTATTTCAAGTTAATAATTTATTCATTATATCCAATTTTTTTACTTCAGTATGATCTTATTTGAGGCTATTTTACAGTTACATCAATATGTAGTTAGTAACCATAAGGAAGGGTAAACATTCACGAAATTTGAAGAATATAAAATGAGTAAGATTCAATTAGTCGATAGTCATTGTCATTTATACGACGAGGAATTCAAACCTGAAATACAGGAAGTTGTAGCTAGAGCGAAGCAAGCTGGTGTTCAGGCTATTTATCTTCCTAATATTGATAAAACCTCTATTGATCCGATGTTGGAATTAGAGAAAGATTTCCCTGAATTTTGCTACCCTATGATGGGTATTCACCCATGTTATGTGAAAGAAGATTGGCAGGATCAATTGGAGATTGTTCGAGATTGGCTAGCTATAAGGAAGTTTGCAGCTATTGGGGAAATTGGACTGGATTTTCATTGGGATCTAACCTTTAAGACTCAGCAGGAACAAGTATTTGCACAGCAACTGAAATGGGCTTTAACCTATGATCTGCCTGTATCCATACATTCCCGAAAAGCTACACAGCAATGTATCGAAATGGTAAAGCAAATTGGTAATGGAAAAATACGAGGGGTATTTCATTGCTTTGGTGGAAATAGTAAACAGGCAAAACAGATCATAGACATGAATATGTACCTTGGTATTGGTGGGGTAGTTACGTTCAAGAAATCTGGATTGGATCTTTTATTGAAGGAAACTGGATTGGCACGCGTTGTTTTAGAAACGGATGCACCTTATTTAGCTCCAGTCCCATTTAGAGGAAAAAGAAATGAGCCGGCCTATTTGCTACCCATTGCCGAAAAAATAGCTGAAGTACTGTGCATAAGTATGGAAGAGGTAGGATTTAGTACAACCCGAAATGCGTACGATTTATTTGGGTGATTCATAACCTAAGGAATAGTATTATTTTTTCTTGGACATTTTAAGGGCTGTAATGGTGGTATAATATTTTGCCAACATATTCGGTACCTCCCAATCAGGTAGTTTACCGGATTTTAAAAAACCGAGGTATTTTTCGGTAACTCTTCCAAAATGAGCTTCGTGTCCCTCATGATATTTTTCAGGAATTACAATTTCCCATCCCTTTTCATTTCCTTGTAAAGAAATACCCGGGAATTTTTTTTCAACAGCTGAAAATGCGTTGAATACGATCGATTCAGTTAAACCGTTTTTTTTCTCAATGTAAAGAGTAGGTTTAAATTTCTGTTCCAGACCTTGTCGTATAATCAGATCTGCTAATGTTCCTTTCATGATTGAATAATGAGTATCTCCACCGCCAGGAGCTGCTTTATAATTCCATATAACAGAAACTTTGGCATATACCCCTTTCAATGTATAGTTGATTTCTCCATTACAGTTGACTTGTAATACCCCATTGATGTCAATATATTTTTTAAGATAATCGGGGAATGTTTTTTCTCTAGTGCTAGCTGTAAATTCTGAAAGTGTCACAGCGGTACTCCAGGATCTTGCACTGTTTACTTTAATATCTTTTTTATAATCTATCACTTGCTCTGGGAATGCCGCCCACTGTACAAGATCAACGAGATGTGTGGTAACATCTACAATGCCCTCACCCTGTTGATCGGTATCATAGAACCATGCTGGTCTTTGAAGTGGTGATCCGGAAACTTCTTTATAGTAGTGATGAACACTCTCTTTGGTTATGGATGGGTCTTCTGGACTGCCTTTTAATAATGAACCAAAAATTGCAGGTGTATGCGATAATTCTTTTTGTATCATAGTAGTAATCTCATAACGTTCAGTCATGATATCATATAATAGCACATTATTTTTTTTTGCTTCTTGAAATGCTTTTTCTAATAGAGAAAAAGAAGTTGGTTGTATTACCATCGGTTTATCAGCATACACATGAAAGCCTGATCTTATGCTATTCAGGATATATTCTGTTTTCTTTTGATTGTTTCCCGATAGCATCACTACGTTACCATTTTTTTCTGTAAGCATTTTATCAAAAAAATCGCTTCCCTCATATACTATTTCATTCCATTTTGTTGGAGACGACGTTCTTGTATTGTAACTATTTATTCGGTTAAGATGTAGCTTTAGATCATTCCCGCTAGGTGCGTACACATAAATATTCGAATTTAGATCAGGATACATGATCTTCTGCACTAGGGCTGCATGAAAATGGCCGGGATCCAATGTTATGAATGTCCAAGGTTTAGATGTATCGGTAACAGATTTGGCTATCGTTGTCAACGTAATAAAGGTGATTATGGTGGAGAGGGTTATTTTTTTCATTTGATTTACTAGATAATGTAATGGAAACGCAAGCATTCTGATAAGTGACATAGTTTAAAAGTAGTAAATGATTGATGAAAAAGAAAGATATTTGAGATTTCAAACGATTTCCGCTTGTGAACAATTTCAGTACGCTCATAATGGGTTATTTTCAATATTAAATAAATAATAATGTCATACACATATTCGATTTCTCTTCGAGGGAAAGTAATTGTGGTAACGGGTGCAACAGGCGTTCTTGGAGAGGCATTTGTGGACTGTTTGGCCGATGCTGGTGCCAAAGTTGTACTCATTGGCCGAAATAGGGAAGTCGCGGAGGCTAGAGCTGAAATGGTTATATCTCGTGGAGGTGAAGCATTAGCTATTGTAGCTGATGTGTTGGATTTAGCCCAGCTGCAAGCAGGTAAAGAACTGATTTTATCGACATATGGAAGAATAGATGGCCTTGTCAACGCTGCCGGAGGTAATATCAAGGAAGCAGTAGTAGATCCCACTGAAGATATATTCAGTATTAATATTGATGCCCAAAGAAAAGTATTTGATCTGAATTTATTTGGGAGCATCATTCCTGTTCAAGTATTTGGCCCAGTTATAGCAGCTTCCGGTGGTGGGAGTATCGTAAATATATCTTCAATGGCAGCCAATCAAGCCATTACCAAGGTCCTGGGTTATTCAATGGCAAAATCATCAATAGATAATTATACGCGATGGATGAGTGTAGAACTGGCGAATCGGTATGGTGAAAAGATCAGAATGAATGCTATTGCCCCAGGATTCTTCATCACACATCAAAATCGTGCATTACTAACTAATTCGGATGGTAGTCTAACACCACGTGGTCAATCCGTGATCAATAATACGCCCTATAAGCGATTTGGTGATCCGAAAGAATTAGGTGGGGCACTTGTTTATTTATTGAGTGATGCATCATCATTTGTTACTGGTCAGGTTATAAGTATTGATGGTGGATTCAGTATTTTTTCGGGAGTATAAATTAATAATATGCGATTAAGACAAACATGGAGATGGTTTGGGCCTAGTGATCCGGTGACTCTTGAGGATATATTACAAACCGGTGCAGAAGGAATTGTTACCGCATTACATCATATTCCTCATGGTGAAGTATGGTCGATCGATGAAATTCAAAAACGAAAAGATATCATTAGCCGTGCTCGCCTAACCTGGGATGTTGTGGAAAGTGTTACCGTTCATGAAGATATTAAAACTCGCAGTGGACGATATGCTCATTGGATTGAGCTATATCGACAAACCTTGCGCAATCTGGCAACCTGTGGTATTAAGATTGTTACATATAATTTCATGCCGGTCAATGATTGGACAAGAACAAATCTCGATCTTACCATGTCTGACGGATCAAAAGCCCTTTATTTCAACTGGTATGATATGGCGGTTTTTGATATTCATATCTTACAGCGTCCGGGAGCAGAGCGTGATTATCCTATAGAGGTAGTAAGGGAAGCGGAACATCGTTTTTCTACATCCACTCCCGAATCACGAGAGCATTTAGCCAATGTAGTGATGTTCGGAATTCCTGGTGAAAAGAAATCTACACTGCAGGAAATGCGTGATAAGTTAGCTTTATATAAAGAAATTGGCCACAAGGAATTACGGGAGAATCTTAGTTATTTTCTTTCTGAGATCACTCCTGTGGCAGATGAAGTAGGCATAAAGTTGGCCATCCATCCAGATGATCCTCCATATGATATTTTAGGTTTACCCAGGATCGTACGTAATATATCCGATTACGAATACATCCTGCAATCAGTTCCTGCTGAAAGTAATGGTGCTTGTTTTTGTACCGGATCATTAGGGGCATCTTTTGAGAATGATCTTCCTGAGATGGCCCGACGAATTGGTAATAAAATTCACTTTATCCATCTTAGAAATGTAAAGAAAGATGCTGCAGGCAATTTTTATGAGGATGATCATTTAGGTGGCGATGTAGATATGTATTCAGTAGTAAAAGAGCTGCTTATCATTCAACAACGAAAGAATGAATCCATTCCATTCCGTCCGGATCATGGCCATCAGATGTTGGATGATCTGAATAAAGTAACCAACCCGGGGTACTCATGCATCGGTCGTTTGAGAGGGCTCGCAGAACTTAGAGGACTAGAACTGGGTATCCGGAAAGCGAATGGTTGGGAATAAACCTTTTGTAGCTAGTAGCTCTACTTAAGTACCTTCAACGTACATTCAAATTTTATCGATTTGGCAGGCGTTTGCTGATCGGGTTGTTTTATTCGGCTCATCAATATTTCACCGGCAGCTCTTCCAATACTGGTACATTCTTCCTCAAGAGAAGCTATGGGTGGGTTATCTAGATATTTCAGCATAGGATGATTTCCAAATCCAATAAATTCAATTTTTCTATTCTTCTTTGGCATTTGTTTTAAATGATGCATTGCATCCAACGCTATTTGATCTTTGAAGGCAATGATAGCCGTTGGAGCAGCTCTCAATTGTAACAATTTTTCTAAAGCTGTGGTCGTACTATTTGTTGTAAGATCTGATGAATACAATAGGCTTTTATCAAATGGAATCTTATGCATTTTCAAACCATCCATATACCCCTGGCTTCTTTCCTTTGTAGTTAATAATCCCGGAGGGCCCATAATATGACCAATTCTGCGATGACCTCGATCAACAAGGAAAGATACAGCATCAATTGTACCCTTATAAACATTACTGGTTACATTGAAGCAAGGCAAATTCGCTGGTCTTCGTACAAAATAAACCACAGGAATTCCCATATCCTCAAGTTTTTTAAAATGAGAAATGTCCGTAGTGTTTTTGGTAATGGATACGATTAGCCCATCAATCCTGTTCTTACTCATCATTTCGCAGATCTCGATCTCTCGTTGAACATCGTCGTAATGCTGCGTAACTATGGCTTTATATGAATTTTCCATAGCATATTCTTCTACTCCGCTTGCAGCTCTGGTATAAAACTGATCCAGTAAATTGGGAATGATAACGCCAATGCTAAAACTACGTTTGCTTTTGAAGGAAATTGCGGTTTGGTCTGGTGTGAAGTTTAGTTTTTTCGCCAGTTCTTTTACCCGATCTTTTGTCATTTTACTGATCGATGGGTAATCATTCAATGCTTTAGACACCGTTGAAGGTGACATATGTAGCATTTTAGCCAGATCCTTAAGTTTATATTGAGTGCTCATCCCAGATCAAGATAAGTAGAAATAATTAATCCGAATAGATTATGCGCCCTTTTTCTACAATCAGTTTTTTATTAATTATCTCTGGGATCTCTGCATCATAATGGGATACATAGATCAGTGTTTTGTCGAATGTGTGACATATGGTATCGACAACCTTTAAAAATTCTTTTGTAGCCTCATCATCCAGACCTTGGCAGGGTTCATCAAATACTAATAAAGGTGGATTCTTCACCAGTGCTCTAGCAAGTAATATTTTTCGCTGTTCACCATCTGATAAGCTATGAAACATTCTATGTTTGAAGGGTTCTAACTTTAAAACATCTATCCATGTATTTACTATCCTGATTTGCCTTTCGGATAATTTTCTAAACAAACCCATAGTATCAAAAAGTCCGGATGCAATCAGATCAAAGGCGTTTGATCCCACTTCAATATAATGATGTAATTCTGGGGAAACGAATCCTATTTTCTGTTTGATATCCCAGATACTTTCGCCATTTCCTTTTCGTTTATCAAAAAGATATATTTCTTGAGAGAAAGCCTGAGGATTGTCGCCATTAATAAGCGAAAGGATA
>Ga0315904_10007653_pt1 | contig 14471 bp, 17 predicted proteins | sample LakEriMetagenome_6_FD_203529 | JGI IMG/M metagenome (GOLD analysis project Ga0315904, IMG submission 203529) | Freshwater fungal communities from buoy surface, Lake Erie, Ohio, United States - Buoy 12 MA120 | ecosystem: Environmental > Aquatic > Freshwater > Lake | place: USA: Lake Erie, Ohio... | reverse complement strand
CTGCGCTGCTCGGACGGCTCCTGCCGGAACGCGGGGTCGACTTCACCTTCCTGTGCGGGTTGCAGGACGAAGATCTCACCGCAACCTATGCGTGGCTCAAGATGATGGTGCGCGACTTCGGCCTGACCCGCTTCCGGGTGGTCTTCGACGCCGGCGAGTCGGAATCCGAACTTGAGGTGGTCGGCAGGCATCGCCGGCTCGCGCAGGCGGCCGCTCGGTTCCTCGAAGCCGAGGTCGCCTTCGGCGGCTCGGTGTGGCGTGATCCCGACCTCGAGGAGGCGCTGCGCGCCCGCGCCAGTGTCTTTGCCCTGACGGCCGACGCTTCCTCCGCGCGAGCGTTCGAGCGGATCGCGACCCTCGCTCAGGATTGGCGGTTGCCCGCGTTCGCGCCGGCGGAACGGACGATTCATTAATTCGGGAACCTCCCTCGATGTACACCGCACGCGGCACGCTCGATCATCAGGCAGCCATCGACCAGTACGGTCCGATGGTGCGTCGCGTTGCCGCGCAGCTGATCGCGAAGCTGCCGGCCAATGTCGAGTTCGACGATCTCGTCCAGTCGGGAATGATCGGACTCTTCGACGCACTGTCGCGCTACCAGGCCAACCAGGGCGCGCAGTTCGAGACCTTCGCGATGCAGCGGGTGCGTGGGGCGATGCTCGATGAGCTTCGCGGCAGCGACTGGCTGCCCCGTTCGGTGCGCCGCAACCAGCGCACCATCGAGGCGGCCATCCAGAAGGTCGAACAGAGGCTGCGGCGCAGCGCGACCGACGTCGAGGTTGCCGGCGAGCTGGGCCTGCCGATCGGCGATTACCATCTGCTGCTCGGCGAAGCGCGCGGCTCGCAGCTCATCTATCTCGACGAGCTCGGTTCCGAGGATTCCGAGGAAGGTTTCCTCGACCGTCACGCCGCGGCCGCCGAGGATGCCGACCCGATGGCTCGGCTGCGCGACGAGAAATTCCGCGCGGCGCTTGCCGAGGGTATCGACGCCCTGCCGGAGCGCGAGAAGCAGGTGATGGGCATGTACTACGAGCAGGACATGAACCTGAAGGAGATCGGCGCGGTGCTCGGCGTGACGGAGTCGCGGGTCTCGCAGCTTCACAGCCAGGCGGTCGCGCGCCTGCGGGCGCGCCTGCGGGCCTGGGCATGAGTGCGCCTGCCGCGGGCACGCCGGCCGGCGTGCAGGCCGCGCGCGTGGCGCTCGGCGATGCGCAGGCGGCCGTGGTCAGCCTGGAGGGTCAGCTCGACCGGCTCGCCGAGGAGGCTGCGGACGCGGCGGCCGGATTGTCGCCCCTCAGACAGGCGGCCCTGCAGGCGCGTCTGGCGGCGCTTGAGGTCGTGATCGAGGCCCGACGGCAGCCCGCGCCCGATGCGGGTTTTCTCGTGCTTGCCGAATCGGTGCGCGATCTGGCCGCGCGCATCGAGGTCGCTGCCGAAAGAGCAGTCGAGCATCTCCTGACGCTCGATGGGCTGGTCACCGAAACGCGCCGTAACCTTGCCGACCCGGCGCAGCCGGGCGGTGGGTTGCGAACCGCGCTGGCGTGTCTGGACGCAGCCTTGCCGCAGCAGAGCGGCGCGTGCCCGGATTCAGGCCGTTCGCAGACGCAGGCCTGAACTGACACGCGCCGTGGCCGGCCCTGCCGAGTAGGTGGCACTGGGCCCGACGAGCGCCTCGAGCGCGCGTTGCTTGGCAGCCGACGACCGGTTCAGCAACTCGCGGTTGCCCTGCAGGGCGAGCTGCAGGCGACGGGCGTGCTCCGACTGGGCGGCGTCGAGGCTCGTGCGAGCCTGCGCCAGGGCAGCCGTAGCCTCGCCAAGCTGCCTGCTTGCCGCCTCGAGTGCGTCGGCATCGTCGCGGGCCAGAGCCTGCCGCTGCAAGCCGATTGCCTGATCGAGCGTGGCGAGCAGTGCGTTGATCGACAATGCACTCACGGTTGCCTCGCCCCACCGCCGATCATGGTTTCCAGCAGCTCGGACGCCGCCGTGATCATGCGATCGGCGACGACATGCGGATTGACGTGGAAACGACCGTTCTCGATGGCCTCGCGCACTTCGGCGACCTTGTCGGCCCGCACGGTCGCGGCTGCCGCGTCGGTCGCCGCGAGACTCTGGGACGTGGCTGACAACTGCACCCGGTCGGTCGGGGCGACGGCAGACACGCCGCCTGCCGCCGTGCTCTGGGCGGTCGGGGTGCGTGATGCGTTCGAGGCGCGGTTGACCGCGTCGATCTGGCTGCTGTCGAGATTGTTCCCTATCTTCATGACAGGCTCCCTTGGGTTGGCTCGAATTCGCTGAGCCTATGTCGGGATTATCGGCCAGGTTTGCGAGGTCTTTAGGGTTGAACAGGGGCGACGGCGGTGTTTTTTGTCACAGGCGCAACTCCAGGATGCGATCGCGCAGAGTGCCGGACACCACTCTTCCGGACTCCGTGCGCGCTCGCAGAACCTGACCGTCGCTTGCGGCCGCCAGCGCCACTCCGCTACCCGACAGGGTGAAGCCCTGTCCGGTGACGACGATCTGGACCGGGTCGCCGGGGTTGATCGTTGGCGGCACGCGAACCGCGTCGACCCGCACAGGCTGCCCCGCGGCAACCGGTCGGGTCAGCTGCTTGCCGGCGAGCGTGGTCGGATCGCCGACGAGCGGCGCGGGCTCGCGGCTGAGCTCGATTTCCTCGATGCGGAAATCGTTGGGCCCGACGATGGCGCCAGCAGCCAGCGGCTGGGCGGCCACCGCGGCCGGGCCATAGACCTGAACATGCACGGGCAACCGAACCATCCAGCTCGCCCCCGACGTGCAGCGGATGCCGACCTGGGTGCGGCCCCACAGACGGGAGCCCGGTGGCACGAAGGGCTCGGCGCGCGCACAGGGCGCAAGCTGCACTCGGGAGTCGAGCTGGCCGACCGTGAGTTCGATGCGCTGGCGCGCGGCGTCTGGGCCGAGCTCGCGCACCACCAGGCGGCGGATCGCCTCCTCGACCGGGTCGGCGGCTGGTGCTGATGCCAGCACGGCGCCCTGGCTGGCGAGCAGCGCGAGCAGCGTGGCGAGCAGGGCGCGGATGGCGGCGCGAGCAGGCATGGGTGGTCTCCTGGAACTGACCCCCCGACTCTGACAGCCCGCGTCGCCCGGTGAGGCGGGAATAGCGGTGCAGGCCGCCAGCTATTCGACGCTTAAGTTTTCGGGCGCCCGCCGAATAATCGGTCGGTCCGGTTACCAGCGGACATCACCGCCGAAGGGGGCGCGATGCTCGACCGATTCCTTCACTCGATCAACTTCCAGGGCAACGCGCTGCTGCTGCGGGCCGACCGGCAGCGCGTGCTTGCCTCCAACATCGCCAATGCCGACACCCCTGGCTACAAGGCTCGTGACTTCGACTTCGCGAAGGCGCTCGAGCAGGCAGTCACGCCGGCGACTTCCCAGAGCCCGGGCGCGCCAGCGCGCTCCCAGGCGGGGCACATCGGAGGCGCGAGGGCCGGTGCGCGCTCGACGGCCGCGCTTGCCCTCAACTACCGCAATCCCGAGCAGGCATCCCTCGACGGCAACAGCGTCGAACTCGACCGAGAGCGCGCGAACTTCGCCGACAACTCGGTCCGGTACGAGGCGACGCTGCGCTTCATCAACGGCGGCGTGCGAACGATGCTGTCGGCGATACGCGGCGAGTGAGCCGCCGGCGCCGAACGTCCGAACCTGAACGGAGTCCACGATGTCGCTGTCACGCATCTTCGAGATCAGTTCCACCGCGGTCGCGGCGCAGAGCCAGCGCCTGAACGTGGTCGCCTCGAACCTGGCGAACGCCGACAGCGTCGCCGGGCCCGAGGGCCGCGCTTACCGCGCGCGGCAGGTTGTTTTCGAGGCACGGCAGGCGGCCAGCACCGACGGCGTGTCGGGCGTGCGCGTCAGCCGCATCGTCGAGGACGAGTCGCCGGGCAGGCGCACCTTCGACCCCAAGCATCCGCAAGCCGACGGCGAGGGCTACGTGACCTCGAGCAATGTCAACACCGTCGAGGAGATGGTGAACATGATCGCCGCCTCGCGCTCGTACCAGAACAACGTCGAAATACTCAACACCACCCAGCAGCTGCTGCTCAAGACGCTGCAGCTCGGCCAGTGACCCCGGAGACACCCGTGACCGCCATCGCCGCCAACGACACATCCGCCGCGCGCATCGCGCAGGCCCAGGCCGCCGCCGCGGCGCAGCGCTCGGCAAGCCCGGCGGCAGCCGGCTCGACCGACACCGCGGCCGGCACCGAAGACCGCTTCCTGAAGCTTCTGGTGGCGCAGATGCGCAATCAGGACCCGTTGAATCCGATGGACAACGCCCAGGTGACCACGCAGCTCGCGCAGATCAACACGGTGCGCGGCATCGAGACGCTCAACGGCTCGGTGACCAAGCTCGTCGAGCGCGGCGATCGGACCTCGGCGCTCGACTCGGTCGGAGCACTGGGCCGCAACGTGCTGGTGGCTGGCGATCGTTTCGATCGCCGCGAGGGCGAGGGCGCCACCCGGCTCGGGGTCGAGCTGGCGGGTTCGGCGCGCCGCGCGCTGGCCGAGGTCGTCGATGCCTCGGGCGCCGTGGTCTTCAGCCGGCAGCTCGATGCGCCGGGCGCCGGGGTCAGCACCTTCGAGTGGAACGGCATGCTGCAGGGGGGCGCGGCGGCCCCGCCCGGCAGCTATCGCCTGCGGGTGAGCGCGACGTCTGACTCGGGTCAGACCGTGGCCGCAACGGCGCTGTCGCCGGCGCGGGTCGTCGGCGTGGCGCAGGACGCCACCGGCGTGCGCCTCGAGCTGTCGGGCCGCCCGTCGGTGGCCCCGGCAGCGGTCAAGGCCATCCTCTGAGCGCCCGATCGCTATTTCATTGAACCACCCCAGCACGAAACACCAGGAGTGACGGCATGAGCTTCCAGCAGGGACTGAGCGGACTGAGCGCGGCGTCGCGCACCCTCGATGTCATCGGCAACAACATCGCGAACTCGGGCACCGTAGGCGCCAAGGCGTCGCGCGTCGAGTTCGCCGATGCCTTCGCCAATGCGATCGGCGGATCCGCTGGCGCAGTTGCGCTCGGGGTCACGATCGCCAGCGTCTCGCAGCAGTTCACCCAGGGCGACATCTCGAGCACCAGCAATCCGATGGATCTGGCCATCGACGGCCAGGGCTTCTTCCAGGTCTCGACCGGTGGTGCGATGAGCTACACCCGCAACGGCCAGTTCAGGCTCGATTCGCAGGGCTACCTCGTCACGGCGCAGGGCGGGCGCGTGCAGGGCAAGGTCGTCGACCCCGTCACCGGCAACCTCAGCCAGGTGACCGGCGACATCAAGACCTCCACGACGACCATGGCGCCCAAGGTGACCGGTCAGATCGGCGTAGGAACCAACCTCGACGCGCGGGCGACCGTCCCGACCGTTGCCTTCAGCCCCACCGATGCCGCCACCTACAACAACGTGGTGTCGAGCAGCGTCTATTCGCCACAAGGGCAGGCGCACACGCTGGGCCTTTTCTACCGCAAGACCAGCGACAACACCTGGGACGTCTACGGCACCTTCGATGGCACCGCGCTGGCCGGCAACCCGGTGCAGACGATGGCTTTCGATCCGGCCTCGGGGCGTCTGACGACCACCCCCGCGACCTCGACGATCACGCTGCCGTTCCCGGCAGCGGAGGGTGGCAACGCGACGGCCACCTTCGACTTCTCGAAGACCACGCAGTTCGGCTCGCCGTTCATCGTCAACGAGCTCTCGCAGAACGGCTACGGCCCCGGCGAGCTCGCGGGTTTCGGCGTCGACGCCGAGGGCAAGGTTCTGGCTCGCTACACCAACGGCCGCACCGAGGTCCAGGCCAGCGTGCTGCTGACCAACTTCCGCAATCCGCAGGGCCTGCAGGCGATCGGCGGCAACCAGTGGGTCGAGACGGTGAGCTCCGGATCGCCCAACCAGCTGCAGTCGCCTGGCACCGGCATCCTCGGCAGCCTGCGCCCCAGCGCACTCGAGCAGTCGAATGTCGAGCTCACCGGAGAACTGGTCAACATGATCACGGCGCAGCGGGTCTACCAGGCGAACGCCCAGACCATCCGTGCGCAGGATCAGCTCCTGCAGACCATCGTCAACCTGCGTTGATGACGGCGCAGACGAGCGCGTAGGAGATCGGCATGGACCGGATGATCTACCTGGCCGCGTCGGGCGCGAAGGCGCTCACCCAGCGCCAGGAGGCTCTGACCAACAACCTGGCCAATGCCGGCACCGCCGGCTTCCGGGCCGACATCACGTCGTTTCGCGCGGTGCCGATCAGCGCGAGTGGCGCCGCTTCGACCCGCGTGATGGCCCTCGAGGGCACGGCCGGGATCAATCATGCGCAGGGCCCGGTCAGCACCACGGGGCGCTCGCTCGACGCGGCGATCCGCGGTGCCGGCTGGTTCGTCGTGCGCGCTCCGGACGGCGCCGACGCGCTCACGCGCAACGGTCACTTCACGCTTGCCGCCGACGGCACGCTGCAGAGCGCCAGCGGGCTGCCGGTGGTCGGCGATGGCGGCCCGATCGTGATTCCGCCCAACGCGGAGGTGCTGATCGGTACCGACGGCACGGTGAGCGCGCGTCAGGCCAATCAGCCGCCCATTCAGGTGGGCAAGCTGCGCCTGGCCAATCCCGACCCGGCATCGCTCTCGAAGGGGCCCGACGGCCTGATCCGCATCGCGGGCGGCGAGCCGGCTGCCGACGATCCCGCGGTGCGGGTGGCCTCGGGCTCGCTCGAGGGCAGCAACGTGAACGTGGTCGAGTCGATGGTGGGAATGATCGAGCTCGCCCGGCAGTTCGAGATCCAGATGAAGCTCCTGTCGAACGTGGAGCAGAACGAGCAGCGGGCCGCCCAGCTGCTGTCGCTCAAAGGGTGAGGTAGCCAAGATGATCAGATCGCTCTGGATCGCCAAGACCGGGCTCGATGCGCAGCAGACGCAGCTCGACACCATCACGCACAACCTCGCCAACGTCAGCACGGTCGGCTACAAGCGATCGCACGCCGTCTTCGAGGACCTGCTCTACCAGAACATGCGCCAGGCCGGCGGGCAGACCACGCAGCAGACGCAGCTGCCCACGGGCCTGCAGCTCGGCGTGGGCGTGCGCAGCGTGGCCACCTCGCGCATCTTCAGCCAGGGCGCCCTGCAGCAGACCGAGAACCGGCTCGATGTCGCGATCAACGGCTCGGGCTTCCTGGCCGTCCAGATGCCCGACGGATCGGTTGGCTACACCCGAGACGGCCAGCTGCGCGTGGACGCTCAGGGGCAGCTGGTCACCTCGAGCGGCTTTCCGCTCGGACCTGCGCCCATCACGATTCCCGCGAGCGCGCAGTCGGTGACCATCGGCGCCGACGGCACCGTCAGCGTGCTCGACGCCGGTCAGACCGCTCCGCGGGTTGTCGGCAGCATCCAGCTCGCCAGCTTCGTGAATCCGGCCGGCCTCGACCCGCGCGGCCAGAACCTGTTCTTCGAGACGGCCGCCTCGGGCACGGTCACGCTGGGCCCGGCGGGCACCAACGGCACCGGCACGCTCAAGCAGGGTTTCGTCGAGACCTCGAACGTCAACGTCGTCGAGGAGCTGGTGGCGATGATCCAGACGCAGCGGGCCTACGAGATCAATTCCAAGGCGATCCAGACATCCGACCAGATGCTGGCTCGCGTGTCGCAACTCTGAGTCGGTGGGGAATCCCGGGATGAACTTCGATCGAACCAGCCGTCACGCCGCACCGCGCGGGCTGCTGGCCGCCGGACTGGCCGCGCTCGCTCTGCTGCTTGCCGGCTGCAACGACCTGGTCGCGCGCCCGAGCGTCGACGTGCGCGAGCCGACGACGATCCGGCCGCCGGCGCCCACGGCTTTCGTGCCGCCCAGCGCCATCGCCGAGCCCGGCGCGATCTTCGTGGCCGGAGCGCATCGCGGACTCTTCGAGGACCGGCGCGCCCGGCTGGTCGGCGACGTGGTCACGATCCAGATCCAGGAGAAGTACTCGGCCAAGCAGAGCTCGAACAGCACCCTGGACCGCAAGGCCAACGTCGAGGCCAACGTGGGCCTGCTGCCCTTCCTGACGCCCAACGTGACCAAGCGCATGAAGGCCGAGGGCTCGTCGGCCAACACCTTCGAGGGCAAGGGCGAGACCGGCACCGACAACGAGTTCACCGGCACGATCACCACCACCGTCGTCGAGGTGCTCAGCAACGGCAACCTGGTGGTCGTCGGCGAAAAGCAGGTCGGGATCAACCAGAACGTCGAGCGTCTGCGCTTCTCGGGGGTCGTCAACCCCGCGACCATCCTGCCCGGCAACGTCGTGACCTCCACGCAGGTTGCCGACGCCCGCCTCGAGGTGCGCAGCCGCGGCGACATCGACCGCGCGCAGACCGCCGGCTGGCTGTCGCGATTCTTCCTCAGCTTCCTTCCCATCTGAGCCACGATGCGCACGACCACGGTCCTTGTTCGCCGGCTCGCCGCCTTCATCGTGCTGCTTGCCGCCCTGTTCGCTGCGGCGGCCACGCCCGCGCGCGCCGAGCGTCTGAAGGAGCTGGCGACGATCCAGGGCGTGCGCAGCAACCAGCTGCTCGGCTACGGACTGGTCGTCGGCCTCGATGGCAGCGGCGACCAGACCACGCAGGCGCCGTTCACCGCGCAGAGCGTGAACTCGCTGCTCTCGCAGCTCGGCATCCAGCTGCCGCCCGGCGTGAGCCCGCAGCTGCGCAACTCGGCGGCCGTGATCGTTACCGCGCAGCTGCCGGCGTTCGCGCGGCCCGGACAGACCATCGACGTGACGGTGTCCTCGCTGGGCAATGCCCGCAGCCTGCGCGGCGGCACGCTGCTGCTCACCCCGCTGCGCGGGGCCGACAACCAGATCTATGCGATGGCGCAGGGCAACATCGTGGTCAGCGGCGCCGGCGCCTCGGCGGCTGGCAGTCGGGTGCAGATCAATCACCTGAGCGCCGGTCGCGTGCCGGCCGGCGCCACGGTCGAGCGTGCGGTTCCGGTGCCCACGCTTGCCGGCGAGACGATCAAGCTGGAGCTGGTCCAGACCGACTTCACGATGGCCGGCAAGGTGGCCGACGCCATCAACCAGACGCTCGCCGGCAGCAACCCGCCGATCGCCCAGGCGCTCGATGGCCGGGTCATCCAGGTTCGGCTGCCCCCGGAAGCCGAGCGTCGGGTGCCTTTCCTGTCGCAGCTCGAGAATGTCGAGGTGAGCCAGGTGGTGCCCACGCCCAGGGTGGTGGTCAACGCGCGCACCGGATCGGTGGTCATCAACCAGACCGTGACGCTGGCGCCCAGCGCGGTTGCGCACGGCAATCTCAGCGTGACCATCTCGTCCACGCCGGTGGTCTCGCAGCCTGGCGCCTTCTCGCAGGGCCAGACCGTGGTCGGCGAGAAGGCCGACATCCAGATCCGGCAGGAGGGCGGCAACGTGATGCAGATCGATGCCGCCGCCAAGCTCACCGATGTCGTGAAGGCGCTCAATGCGCTGGGCGCGAGCGCCGGCGATCTGATCGCGATCCTCCAGGCGCTCAAGGCAGCTGGCAGCCTGAAGGCCGAGCTCGAGATCATCTGAGGCAACTGGCGTGGAATCCTCCTCCGTCCCGCTCGCCGCCGACAGCCGCTCACTCGATGCGCTGCGTCGCAAGGCTGGTGCCGACCCGCAGGCGGCCACGCGTGCCGCGGCGGGGCAGTTCGAGGCGCTCTTCATGCGGCAGATGCTCAAGGCGATGCGCGACGCGGTGCCACGCAGCGGCATGTGGGATGGACCCGCGCAGAGCACCTACTCCGACATGCTCGACCAGCAACTCGCCCAGAACCTGGCGGGTCGGCCCGGCGGTCTGGCCGACGTGATAGCCCGCCAGCTAGGCCGCCAGCTCGGTCAGGCGACGCCGGCGGCGGCGGCCGCGAGCGGCTCGGCAGCGCTGGCGCTGGGCGATGCGCTCGATCAGGCCCGCGCCACCGCGCCCGATGCGCAGGCGGAAGTTCCGATACCGGCGGCCGCCGCGCTTGCGCGCGCGGCCACGTCGTTTGCCGCGGGCGCGCCGCAGCGTCCCGCCACCGCGCCGGGCGATGCGGTGCTGCGCCAGGCGCTCGCCGCCTTCAATGCGACCGCCGAGCAGCCGGCGCTCCGCGCCGATCGCGGCGAGGCGGGCGGTGCGGGTGCCGCAGGTACCGCGCAGTTGCTGCGCGCGTCGCTGGCGGCGGCGCTATCGGCAAATGGGTCGCCAACGCCATCGCCGGCCCGCAGTCCCGAAACGATAGGCGCCGCGCGGTCGCCAGCGCAGCCCGACGTGGCCCAGCTCAGCGGACCGCAGGCCGACTTCGTCCGCAAGGTCTGGCCTCATGCGCTGCTGGCCGAGCGCTCGACCGGCGTGCCTGCCGCGTTCATCGTGGGGCAGGCCGCGCTCGAGTCGGGCTGGGGGCGGCGCGAGATCCGCCAGGCCGATGGCAGCCCCAGCCACAATCTGTTCGGCATCAAGGCGACGCCGTCCTGGCAGGGCGCGTCGGTGGGCGCCTCGACCACCGAATACGTGGGCGGACAGCCGACCCGCCGCACCGAGCGCTTCAGGGCCTACGGTTCGTATGCCGAGGCCTTCCAGGACTGGGCGGCGCTGATCGGGCGCAGTCCGCGCTACGGCGGCGTGGTGCAGTCGGGCGGCAGCGTCGAGGCCTTCGCCGCCAGCATGCAGCGTGCCGGCTACGCGACCGATCCGGCCTACGGCGCGAAGCTCGAGAAGACGATACAGCGCACGCTGGCCCTGCAGCGGCTGGTGACCTGACGCACGAGGAAAGGGAGGCGCACGCATGTCCGGACTGTTCGGGGTGGGAGTGTCGGCGATGCAGGCCGCGTACGCGCAGATGCGCACGACGAGCCACAATATCTCCAACGTCAACACCCCCGGCTACAGCCGCCAGGAGGTGGTGCTTTCGACGGCCGGGGCCACCCAGACCGGCGCGGGCTTTGTCGGGCGCGGCGTTTCGATCGACACCGTGGTGCGCCGCTACGACCAGCATCTCTCGGCCGAGGTTGCGGGCAGCAAGGCCCTGGCCGCCGCCGACTCGACCCGGGCGGCCGAACTCGCCCGGCTGGAACAGATCTTCGCCGACACCGACAACGGCCTGGCCAAGGCAATCGACGACCTGCAGATCGCTTTCGCCGATCTCGCCAACCGGCCTGGCGATCCGGCGGCGCGCACCGCGGTGCTGAGCCGCGCTCGCACGATGGTCGAGCGCTTCACGTCGGCCGGCGGCACCATGGAGAGCCTGCGCGAGCAGGCCAACCAGCGCGTGCGCGACGGCGCATCCAAGGTCAACGACACGCTTGCGCAACTTGCCCAGGTCAACGATCAGATCGCGCGGCGCAGCAGCATGGGGCAGCCGCCCAACGAGCTGTTCGACCGTCGCGATCAGCTGATCGAAGCGGTCAACGGACAGCTCCGGGCCACGTCGTTCATCAACGCCGACGGCACCGCGAATCTGTACACGCCCACTGGTCATGCCCTTGTTATCGGCACCCAGGCATCGAAGTTGACAGCGGCCGCCGACGAATTCGATTCGCGCAAGATCAGCCTGTCGCTGGGCATGGGCGCATCGGCCGTGCCGATCGACGTGGCCGGGCTTGGCGGCGGCGCGCTGGCCGGCATCCTGCGATTTCGCGACGACGATCTCGATGCCGCGCAGGCGCGCGTCGGCCAGCTCGCCGCGGCAATCGCCGAGGCCTTCAACGACCGCCAGGCGCTGGGCCGCGACGCCACCGGCGCCAGCGGGGCGGCGATGTTCGCGCTCGCCTCGCCGCTGGTGTCCGGCGCGGCCGGCAACAGCGGCACGGCAACGCTGACGGCGAGCATCGCCGACGGCACGGCCATGGCAGCGACCGACTACGAACTGCGCTACAACGGCACGCAGTGGCAGGCGACCAACGTCGTCGACGGGGTGACGCGCAACCTCGGCGCCACTTTGCCGGCCACTCTCGATGGCCTGCAGATCAGCCTCGGTTCCGGAACCGCCGCCGCCGGCGATCGCTTCCTGGTGCGTGGCGCCTCGACCACCGTGAGCGGTTTCAGGATGTCGCTCGCCGGCACCCAGGGCCTGGCCACCGGTCTGGCCGCCACGCCGCAACGCGGCGCGGCCAATACGAGCGATGCCCGGGTCTCGGCCTTCAACGTGACGGCCAACGACGCCAACCTCCAGCAGCCGGTCTCGATCACCTTCACCAGCCCGACCACTTTCAACGTCACCGGCACCGGAACGGGCAACCCAACGGGCGTGACCTACACGCCGGGCATGACCCTCAACTACAACGGCTGGTCGATGACGCTTGCCGGTGCCGCGGCCACCGGCGACACCTTCTCGGTATCGGCGACCGCCAATCCCGCGCTCGACAACCGCAATGCGCGCCTGATGCTGGGCGTGCTCGACCAGGGGATCGTCGCCGGCCGCAAGCCGGTCGACGCCTGTGTCGATCTGGTGGCCGAGGTCGGTATCCGCGCGCAGTCGGCCAACGCCGCCGACGAGGCATCCAAGCTTGCTCTCGCACAGTCCGAGACAACGCGATCCGAGGTCTCGGGCGTCAATCTCGACGAGGAGGCGGCGCGCCTGCTGCAGTACCAGCAGGCCTACCAGGCGGCCGCCAAGATCCTGTCCACCGCGCGGGATGTCTTCGACACCCTGCTGCAGCTCCAGCGCTGAGCCCTCGGCCGCCTGGTTCGCATAGCCTGCCCCAAGGAGCCCGATCGTGCGCATCGCTACCGCCAATGCCTATCAGAATGCGCTCGACGCGATGAACCAGCGTCAGGCTCAGCTCATCCGCTCGCAGGAAGAGCTGTCGAGCGGTCGCAAGGTGATCTCGCCGTCGGATGATCCCGGGGTCGCGGCCAACGCGGAGCGCAACCGCGCCGAGCAGCGGCGGCTCGAGGCGCAGACGCGGATCAACGAGTACGCGATGGGCAACCTGAGTCAGGCCGAGTCGGTGCTCGGCAGCATCACCGATCTCATGCAGTCGGTGCGCGAGTCGGTGATCCAGGCGGGTAACGGCGGCTACACCGCGAACGACCGCCGCCAGATCGCCACGCAGCTGCGCGTGCAGCGCGACGAACTGCTGGCGCTGGCCAATCGCACCGACGGCAATGGTGGCTATCTGTTCGGTGGCATGGGCAGCGGCAGCGCGCCTTTCGTCGATTCGGGCGGCACGGTGCTCTTCCAGGCGCAGTCGGGGCAGCGCGAGGTGGGCCTGGGCGAGGCCGCGGTTGCGGCTGCGCTCGACGGTCGTCACCTGCTGATGAGCCTGCCCAATGGCCCCGGCGCAGTGAAGAGCGTCTTCGACGTGCTCGATTCCCTCGCGACGGCGCTCGAAAATCCCAATCTGACGTCGCCGAATGTCGGCACGCTGGTGCGAAGCACGCTGGCCGACATCGACGTCGCCATGGAGCGCGTCTCGACCCAGCGCACCGACGTCGGCGAAAGTCTGCGGGCGCTCGAGGCGCGCCTGCGGCTGGCCCAGGATGGCAAGCTCGAGCTGTCGTCGCAGCTCTCCTCGATGATCGACATCGACTACGCGAAGTCGATCACCGAATTCCAGAACCACCAGACCGCGGTCAGCGCGGCCATGCGCACCTACGCGCAGATCGCCAAGATGTCGCTGTTCGACTATCTGTAAGGCGCTCGGGCGGCTCGTCCCCCGGGCCGGCGCGCGGCCGCTAGAATCGCGCGATGGACCAGAACGAACTCAAGCGCGCCGCCGCTCGCGCGGCGCTTGCCGAACTGACGCCGGGCACGCTGGTGGGCGTCGGCACGGGCTCGACCGTCAACTTCTTCATCGACGCGCTGGCCGAGACGCCCGGACGCTACGCTGGCGCGGTCTCGAGTTCCGAGGCCAGTTCGCGCCGCCTGCGCGCGGTCGGAGTCCCTGTGGTCGAACTCGATGCCGCCGTGGCCGGCGGGCTGCCTCGACCGGTGTACGTTGATGGCGCCGACGAGATCGACGGCATGCTCCGCATGATCAAGGGCGGTGGCGGGGCGCTCACCCGCGAAAAGATCGTCGCCAGCGCCTTCGATCGTTTCGTGTGCATCGTGGATGCCAGCAAGCAGGTCGCACGGCTCGGGCACTTCCCGCTACCGCTCGAGGTAATTCCGATGGCGCGCGAGCTCGTCTGCGCGCGGGCCCGGCTGCTCGGCGGCACCCCCCTGGTTCGCGAAGGCTTCCTGACCGACAACGGCAATCTCGTCATCGACATCTCGGGCCTGGTCATCGACGACCCGGTGGCCCTCGAGGAAGCCATCGACCACTGGCCCGGGGTGGTCACCGTGGGTCTGTTTGCGCGCGTGCCGGCAACGGTGGCGCTGGTGGCCACCGCTCAGGGGGTGCGCCGCCTGGGCTGAGGGCGCGCCCTGTCGGGGCGCGCCAGCGTCAGGTCGCGGGCGGAACGTAGCCGGCCGGGCGGTCGCCGCCGTCGCCGAAGAAGTACTTCTCCATCTGGACGG
>Ga0315904_10007652_pt1 | contig 14471 bp, 9 predicted proteins | sample LakEriMetagenome_6_FD_203529 | JGI IMG/M metagenome (GOLD analysis project Ga0315904, IMG submission 203529) | Freshwater fungal communities from buoy surface, Lake Erie, Ohio, United States - Buoy 12 MA120 | ecosystem: Environmental > Aquatic > Freshwater > Lake | place: USA: Lake Erie, Ohio... | reverse complement strand
AGGTACCTACACATTACTGTCCCTTTCGCCGCTGTCCCCGTATTGCTACGGTTCTCGCTCGACTTGCATGCCTAATCCACGCCGCCAACGTTCACTCTGAGCCAGAATCAAACCCTTCAATTGATTTGGATCGTCATGCCGGGCACGAGGCCCGACGGTTGAGTTTCCGGAATCTCAGAAGAGATTCGATCTGTCTGTGAATAAATGGTTCGCGACCAGAATGACTCTCGCTGCCGAAGCAAGGAGAAACACTTCTGATCGCTTGCCGGTCACAATCGCGTGCCGGCCGAAACCAAAAGAGATCGAACTGCCGAATTGTCAAAGATCTGTTCGCCGCACTGAACTCGAGAGTTCCTTGCGGCGAGCCCCCAAGCATAGCAGGCTCGCTTGGCTGGTCAACAGCCTCGTTTCAAGCCGCAAAAATTTGCTCGGGGACGGAGAGTATCGGCAGGCAGGCCCGCCGACTCCAGCCATACGCCCCTCGCCAGCGACTGGTTCGCGCGGCCGGCAAACACGCTGAAAATCCCTATTTTTCAGCATCCAGCACGAGCGGGACGTCGAGCCGATGCCCCTCCCGCTGCACCGTGATCAGCACCTGATCGCCAGGATTTTTCGACTCCACGGCCGACAGGAAATCGTCCGCATTCCGCACCGCTTGCCCAGCCACGGCGACGATCAGATCCGCTCCCGTGCGATCGACCCGCTCCATCTCCACCATGAAAGGCCCCTGCCGCCGACGTTCGCGGATCAGCTTGAACCCGCGAATACCGGCCCGTTCCGCGGGCCCGCCGGGCGTGAGGGTGGCCACCACGAGCCCCGCGTCCGACTGGTACACGCGGGCGATGCCGGCATCGGGCCGGATCACTTTTCCCTGCCGAATCAGCTGCGGCACGATCCGCGCCACCGTGCCCACGGGGATCGCGAAACCCACGCCGGAACTCTGCCCAGTGCGGCTCGCGATGGCCGTATTCACGCCGATGAGCCGGCTGCCGCTATCGAGGAGTGGCCCGCCGGAATTGCCTGGATTGATCGCGGCGTCGGTCTGGATGATCGATTTGATCGTGCGGCCCGTCCGCGTGGGGAGCGAGCGATTGAGGCTCGAGATGATGCCCGTTGTCAGCGTTCGCTCGAGGCCGAATGGATTGCCGATCGCGAACACCCGCTGTCCCACCTTCAGGTCGGCGGAACTGCCGAACGTCACCGGCTGCAGTAGGTCGGCCGGCGCATCGACCTTGATCACCGCCACGTCGGTGGCGGGATCGCTGCCCACGACCGTGGCGGCGTGGCCCGAGCCGTCGAACAGGAGAACCTGTATCTCCTTGGCCCCCTCGACGACGTGAAAGTTCGTGAGCACATGCCCCTGCTTGTCGAGCACGATTCCCGACCCCGCCCCCTCCGACGGCACCTCCAACAGAAACAGACCAGTGGCCACGGTGGCCTTCGTATTGATGTTCACCACGCTGCGGTTCACCGCCTCGTAGACGGCGATATTGGTCTGCTCCTCGGGCGTGAATGCCCGGGGCTGGGCAGCCGCGACGCACGACCAGACGACCAGGAACGCGATCAGCGTCGCTCGCATGCGACCGGAGTGGAGCACGATGGTCACCGGCTTTCGGGGTGTCAGGAACGGCGGCGCGGGAGTATTGCGACTCCGGGAAGCGTCACCAAGGCGAAAAACGGCTTTTTCCCCCAAGATCGACATTGGCGGGGCGGTGGGGCGGTCAATATGCTTCCCAGAACGCAGGTTCCCGCCCCGACTTCGGAGTGCCCCGCATGTCCTCCCCCCGCATCCTGTGGCCGGTCGCGCCCGTGTTCGCCGTCCTGGCAGCTTTGGGCCTCGGCAGTTCGACTGTCGCCGCTCCGGCAACGGATCAGCCCGTCGTGGTGTCGTTCGTCGAAGCGGGCAGCACCGCCGTCGGTGAATCGGCCCTCGTGGCGACCGCCGTCGGCTTGCGGGCCCGCGGCCTCGCTGCCCTCGAGTCGGCCGACATCCTGGTACTCGTCGATACCTCGGCCAGCCAGGCGGGAGCTCATCGCCAGCGTCAACTGGAAGCCGTGCAGGGCCTGCTCGCAGCGGCCCGCGCCGGCGACCGCGTGCGAATCGCCGCTGTGGACGTGGGCTGCGAGCCTCTCGCCCCCGAGTTTGCCGCCGCCCGCAGTGAGGCCATCGCGGCTGCGATCCGCGGCCTGCAGTCTCGCACGCCGCTCGGCTCCACCGATCTGACGACCGCCCTCGAGACGGCGGCCGGACTGTTCCCCGCTGGAAGCCGCCCGAAGGCCGTGGTCTATGTGGGTGACGGCCCCGGCTTCGCCGGAGTGGATGCGCAGGAATTCGCCCGCGTGCTGGATTTGCTGCGGTCAGAGCACGTGGTCGTGTCGGCACTCGGCATCGGACCGCAGGTCAACTGGCCCTGCCTCGCGGCCGTTGCGAGTGCCACCGGCGGCATGCTGATCGTGCCCGCCGAGGGCGAATCGGTGGCGGACGCCGGTAAAGAGATCGCCGCACTCGCCGTCCAGCCGGTGGCCTGGCCCGAGGACGTGGCGTTTGCCGCGGAACGGAAGGATCTGCCGCGGATCCTGCCTGCACGTTTCCCTCCGCTCCGCACCGATCGCGAGTCCGTCGTCCTGCTCGCCGGATCGCCGGCCGCGAGCGAACTCTCCTTCAGCCTGGCCGGCGTGGGTAGCCCGCCGCGGCCGGTCACGCTGGCGATTCCCGCCGCCGCCCCCCGCGATGACCATGCCTACCTTGGTATCCTCGCCCGCAATGCCTGGGACACGGATGGCGTTTTCCTGCCGCTCCTCGGCCGCCAGGGCATGCGACTGGCGAGCGAGGTGATTCGCGGCGAGGCCGTTGCCCTGGCCGAGCTTTCGAAGCAGGCCGAGGCATCGGGAGCCCATGCGTCGGCAGTGCGACTGGCCGAGGCCTCGCTGCGTCGCGATCCCGACAACCCCCAGGCCGCCGTCGTGCGGCTGGCCGCCGCACGGCAGGCCGAGGAACTGCCCGCCGCCGAGCCGATCGCCCCGCCCAAGCCCGGCTGGCAGCCGCCGGCCCGGACGGCCGAAGACGACAGCGATCTCGACGATACCGAAGCGATGAGAACGGTGCGGGCCCAGCAGCTCGAGCAGGAGACTGCGATCCGCATTCGCGATGCCCGCCAGCTGCTCTCCACCGATCCCGACCGGGCCCGCGACCTGCTCAAGGAGGCCCAGCAGCTCGTCCGCGATTCGGCCGACCTCGCCCCGGGCGATCGCGACCGCCTGCTGCGGCAACTCGAAGGCCGCATCCGCGAGTCGATCGTGCGTTCGCGAGCGAAGCTCGAATGCGATCTGGCAGCCGAACGCAAGGCGGCGATCGGCCGCGAGCGGGACCGGCTCAACACGGAATTGCAGCGGCGCGAGGAGCGGATCAAGCAGCTCGTCGAGCGGTACAACGCGCTCGTGGAGGAGGGCATCCGCGACGGCTACGCCCAGTCGGAGCGGTATCCCACGGTCGTCAACGGCGAGTCGATCATCGGCTTCGAGCAGCCGACGCGGGCGTTCGTTGAAGCCGAGCGCGTCGTGGGGGAGGAAATTGCGAAGGAGGCCCCCAACCTCTGGGCCAACCATCCCGTGCCGATGACGGCCCGCGTGATCGGCCGCACGGCACCGCTCGTGGCCCGCATCCTCGACTACGACACCGAAAACATGCGAACGAAGCGGGACCAGGAGCGCGGCTTCATGGACGCGCTGCATCTCGTGGACGTGGCGGCGATCCCGCTGCCGGATGATCCGCCGATCCACTACCCGGGGGCGGAGCGGTGGCGTGAGATCAATCGGCTTCGTGCCAAGTATCGTCCGTCGGCGTTCGACCCGACCAACCCCAATGAAAAGCGACTCTACGAGGCCCTGGAGAAGCCGACCGGCCAAAAGTTCGATTTCAACCAAAACTCGCTCAAGGAGTTGGAGGCCGCGATCGAGGCCCAGTTCGGAATCCCGGTGACGTTCGACCTGAAGGCCCTGGACGGCGTCGATCTCAACGACGCTACGGTCACCGAATCCGCCAGCGGTGTGTCGCTCCGCTCGGCGCTGCGGCGGATCCTCGCGAATCAAGACATGACGTATCTCGTCAAGGACGAGACGCTCGTGATCACGACCAAAGAGGCTGCCCAGGAAGACATGGTGCCGCGTGTCTACGCCGTCGGCGACCTCGTGATGCCGGTCGATCCGATGAACGTGGTCAACCCGTTCAACCTCGGCGGGACGGCGCGGCAGGATCAAAACGCGATGCCAGCGGGCGTCGGCGGTGGCGGACTCGGTGCCGGCGGCCTCTGTTGGGTGGCCCGCGAGGTGTATGGCGTCCACGACCCACGCTGGCTCGTCTTCCGCTCGTGGCTCACGACCGAAGCGCCGGCATGGCTGCACGATCTGTATGCCGTTCATGGCCCGGCGTTCGCCGACTGGATCCACGACAAGCCCGGCGTGAAGGCGGCCCTGCGGGTCGCGATGGACGCCGTCGTCGAGCCACGTCTCGACGGCGCGGTCGCCGTCGCCGGTCACTTCCAGGTGGCCGAGGCCAAGGCCCGCGTGGCCCGGCGGGAGAAGCCCGACATCGATCTGCCGGCCACGGAGCCTGCCTCCACGCCGGCCGACCGCGTCGGACTGCCGGCGTCGGTGCTCGACGCCAAGGATCTTCCTGCGGCCGTCGCGAGTTATCTTCCCAAGACGGATGCCGCCATCGATGCCTCCGCCAAGCCCGCCATCGACACCCGGGAAGCGGCCCTACGGCTCGCCCAACTGCGGGTCTCTGCGGCCGATCTCGGCAAGCAGGGCGAATTCGCTCGGGCCGCTGACCTCATCTCGGCGGCGATCGCCTGCGGCCATGCCGAGCCCTGGATGTATGAATCGCTGGCCCTCGCCATGGAGGCGGCCGGCCGACCCAAGAGCGACGTGGAACGGGTGCTCCTCTCCGCGGCCGACTTTGCGACGTCTCCGGTCGATCTCCTCTCGCTGGCCAACTACCTGGCCCGCTTCGGCTCCGATCGACAGGCCCTGCGGCTTTGCCGCCAGGTCACGATGCTCGACCCCGCGAACCGTGAGGCCTTCGCCCTCGCGATGACGCTCGCCGATCGGGCCGACGACATCGCCGCCTTGAAGTGGGCCTGCCCCGGCGTGCTCGCCAACGAGTGGCCGGCCGGCCAACAGGACATCGCCACGCGGGCCGCCCGGCTGGCCGATGCCACGATCGAGCGGCTGACGAAAGACGGCCAGGCCGATGACGCGGCCTCCTTCCGGGCGGCCATCGAGCAGGCGAAGGCCCGCGACCTCGTGATCGAGATCGCCTGGACCGGCGACGCCGACGTGGACATGCTCGTCGAGGAGCCGACCGGCACCGTCTGCTCGCGGGAGGCCTCCCGCAGTACGGCGGGCGGCACGCTGCTGGCCGACGAACGCTGCCCGACCGACGCGTCGGGGCAGGTGCATCGCGAGCGCTACGCGGCCACGCTCGCCTTCCCCGGCACCTATCGGGCACTCGTGCGACGCTCGACCGGAACGGTGAATGCCGACACGATCACCGTCGAAATGACGATGCACAAGGGCACGAAGCACGCGCAGACGATCCGCAAACAGGTGCCCGTGACCGCCGACGAGCAGATCCTCGCCGTCGAACTGCCTGCCGGGCGGCGGCAGCAGCCGTTGGCCGACGCTCAGGTCGCCCAGGATGTCGCCATGCAACGAGCGGTCGGCCGCGCGATCCTGTCGCAGCAACTCGCCTCGTTGAGCGATCCTGCCACGCTCGGGGAGCTCGGCCAGAGCCGAGCCGCCACGGGGGATGCCCAGCGGCAGAGCGGCGTGCCGTTTTTCGGTGGACCGGGGCCTGTCGGTTTTCAGCCGCGGATCACCACGCTCCCCGAGGGCGTGAATCACCAGGTGCGGGCCGTCGTGTCGCATGACCGCCGGTATGTGCGTGTCACTGCGACTCCGTTCTTTTCCGGAATCGGCGCCGTGACGACGTTTAGCTTCTCCGGCGGCGGCGGCATGGGTGGCGGCATGGGCGGAGGCATGGGGGGTGGCATGGGTGGCGGCGGAATGGGCGGAGGTATGGGTGGCGGCGGCATGGGTGGCGGCATGGGTGGCGGTGGCATGGGCGGCGGTGGAATGGGGGGCGGCATGGGCGGCGGTGGCATGGGCATGGGGGGTGGCGGCATGGGCGGTGGCGGGATGATGTGCTGGGTCGCCCGCGAGGTGTATGGCCCCACGAATCCGCGCTGGCTCCTCTTCCGCGACTGGCTGCTGACGGATGCCCCACGGTGGCTCGTCGATCTCTATGCCTCTCGCGGTGAGGCCTTCGCCACCTGGATTCATGACAAGCCGGCCATGAAGGCCGCGCTGCGACTGCTCATGGACCGCGCCATCGCCACGCAGACCCGGTAACCATGCCCACGTTCGGAGTCATCCTCGCCGCGGCGGGCCAGAGCAGCCGCTTCAAGGATGCCAACTACAAGAAGCCGTTTGCACCGCTCGCCGGCCGACCGGTCTGGCTGCACTCGGCCGAGAAGTTCATCGATCGCCCGGACGTGAAGCAGGTGGTGGTGGTCGTCTCGCCGGAGGATCGCGAGAGCTTTCGCGAGAAGTTCGGCGCAAACCTCGCCTTCATGGGCATCACGCTGGCCGAAGGGGGCGCCCAACGGGCCGACTCCGTCCGCAACGGCCTCGAGAAACTCGGCCCCGAGATCGACATGGTGGCGATCCACGACGCCGCGCGTCCGTGCATCGCATCCGCCTGGATCGACCGCGTGTTCGAGGCGGGCGTCCGCACCGGCGCGGCGATCCTCGCCACTCCCGTCGTCGGCACGCTCAAGCGGGTCGGCCCCGATCACACGATCACGGGCACGGTCGATCGCACGGACCTCTGGGAGGCGCAGACGCCACAGGTGTTTTCCCGCGACCTGCTCACGCGGGCCTTCGCCGCCAAGCACGACCCCGCCCACACCGACGAGGCTCAACTCGTGGAGGCCCTCGGCCATCGCGTCACGGTCGTGCCCGGCTCGCCGATCAACCTCAAGATCACCTCCCGCGAGGATCTGCGGCTCGCCGAGCAGGCACTCAAGGCGCTGCCAACACCGAAGCTCGGCGGGCCAACGCATCCCTTCGCGAATGACGACATGTGGCGGTAGCGGGCGTTCACGAAAGAAAACGCCGGAACGGCAGAAGTCTCGTCGCGGTGGACGTCGCGGACTCGATCCAAGGCTCCTCGAGCTTCCGCCGATTCCGGCTTCCCCTGGCGGCCAAATACGGATGTGCATCATGCAGTCAGACCTCCTTTCCGATTTCCAAGCCCGTGGTCTCGTGCAGCAGTCCACCGATGGGGCGGCGCTGCGGGAGTGGCTCGCGACGCCCGGGCGGCGGGTGTATGCCGGCTTCGATCCGACTGCGGACAGTCTCCACGTCGGCCACCTCGTAGCGCTCGTGCTCCTGCGGCGGGTGGCACGGGCGGGGCATGAGCCGGTCGCGCTCGTGGGCGGCGCCACGGGGATGATCGGCGATCCGAGCGGCCGCAGCGAGGAGCGCAACCTGCTCTCGCCGGACGAGCTGGCCGCGAACGTCGCCGGCGTGGAGCGGCAGATCCGTGCCGTGCTCGCGAGCACCGCCGCCCGGGTGCACGTGGTCAACAACGCCGACTGGATGCGGGGCGTGGGCTACCTCGAATTCCTGCGGGACGTCGGCAAGCACGTGCCGCTCTCGCAGATGCTCGGCAAGGACTCCGTGAAGAGCCGGCTCGAGCGGGACGGCGGCCTGTCCTACACCGAGTTCAGCTACATGCTGCTCCAGGCGTGGGACTTCGTGCACCTCTCCGACGCCCTCGACTGCCGGGTGCAGATCGGCGGCAGCGACCAGTGGGGCAACATCACCGCCGGCATCGAACTCGGCCGCCGGCTCCGCGGCCGCGACCTGCACGGGATTACCTGCCCGCTGCTCACGAAGGCCGACGGCACGAAGATGGGCAAGACCGCCTCGGGGGCCGTCTGGCTCGATCCGAAACGCACGAGCCCCTATCGCTTCTACCAATACTGGATCAACCTCGACGACGACGACGCCGGCCGCTGTCTGCTGCGGCTGACGGAACTGCCGCTCGAGGAGATCCGTGACCTCGACGCCAAGCGGGCCGCGAATCCCGCCGCCCGCGACACCCAGAAGCGGATCGCGGAGGAGCTCACGCGGCTCGTGCATGGCGACGCGGGCCTCGCCGCAGCTCGCCAGGCCACCGAGATCTTTTTCGGCGCCGAGATCGCGAGCCTCGACGACGCCGCCCTCGCCGAGATCTTCGCTGACGTGCCGAGCAGCGAGTTTCCGCGGTCGGCCCTCGACGGCGACGGCCTGCCGCTCGTGGATGCGCTCAAGGCCACGGGCCTTGCCCAGAGCGGCGGCGCGGCCCGCCGCACGATCGAGCAAGGGGGCGCCTACGTCAACAACCGCCGCGTGACCGACGCCGGCCACCGACTCACCCCCCGCGACCTGGCCGGAGCCGCCACGCTCGTGCTGCGGACGGGCAAGAAGTCGTATGCCTTGGCCCGGTTCGTCGGCTGATGCGGCGATTTCCGGCTGGAAGCCGCGGACGGGAGCCGGGAACTCGCGTTGACCCGCTCGCGGCTCCCTGCGACCCTCCGCGGCCCACGGAGGTGTGGCATGGGTCGTCGCTGCGTGTCGATCGCGTTCGTGCTCCTGCTCGGGCTCGCGGCAGCATCACCTGCCGCCGGCGTGGCCGCCGAGCCGCCGGCCGCCGCCCGGTCGTCGATCCCGACTCTCGCTGACCGACTGAAGACCGGCCTGCGGGTGCAGGCACCTGCCGACGTGGCCTTCTGCGACGCGGTGGCCACGCAGGTGCGAACAGGTCGCCTGCCAGGGCCGCTGGTGGATTCGACGTTTTTGTGGGCCACCCAGCGGGGCAAGAAGTATCCGTTCCCGGCCTTCGCCCACGTGATGCGGATCAAGGCCGCGAAGCTCGGCGTCTCGCTCGAGTAGCCCGGCCGCTCGGCCTTCACGCCTCGAACCGCACACGGAGCGTGCGGACTACGGTTGGTCGATCCGATACACCACGTACCCGGCGTTGGCGTAGACCCGATCGAACGGGAGGTCGGGCTGCCATGCGAACGGCACCGGCACGATCGCGTGCGTGGCGCCGTAGGTGGCGGCCACGTCCCGAATCCGCTCCGGGCCGAGGGCCGTCACCGACGACCCCATGTCGCCGAACTGGCCGGAGGGGGAGAACACGTTCACGATCCTCCGCCGCCACTCGATGAGCGACCGGGCGTCCTGCGGGCTGTTCTTCCACGACACCACCTCGGGCCGGTCGGTTCTCCAGGTGAAGCTGGCGGCACCACGCGGCGTGAGGAAGCGGGAGTCGGGCGGCGCATGCAGCCGCACCCAGTTGCAGACATCGACCCACGACTCGGCGTCGACCTTGATGTCGGCCCGGGCGGGGAGCGGATCGCGGCCCGGAAGCGGCCAGTGGGCCGACTGCGCGGCGAGATCGGCGGCAAGCAGGATCGCCACGATCCACCGCACGGTGGCGGGCCGCACCGGCAGGAGCCGCAGGCAGGCGGCATCGTCCTCGAGCACCGCCACCGTCGCCGCCGCCAACGCCAGCGGCACCAGCACGTCAGCGAGCCGAAACCAATAGAACCGCATCAGACCATGCACGGTCGCCGGCGCGACGGGCTCGGCGGCGGCGATGACGAACCCCATCACCGACAGTCCCAGGGCCGCGAGCGTGAACCCGCCGAGCCGCGTGCGGGCCGGCGTGGTGCGGGCCTGCCGCGCGAGCAGCCACCAGGCGACGATCGCGAGCGCATGCCGGGCCACGAGCGGCTCCCCGAACGCTCCGGGCAGAAGGTGATGGCCGAGCCGCTCGACCACGTAGATTCGCGCCGCCTCGGCCCGCTCGACCGCCGAGGCACCGCCAGAGAGCCCAAGCGCCGGCACCACCCCAGCCGCAGCCGCGACCAGCCCACCGACGAGACACGCCACCGTCACCTGCACTCGTCGAGAAGGCATCGAGCCAACCCGTCGCGTTGTCTCAGCGAACCAGTTGGGGTAGGCGAGGGGGTCGGTGCAAGCTCGAGGAGCATTTGGACCGAGTCTTCGAGGTCCCGCGACGCGACTTGTACCGCCCCCTCGCCGGCGATCACCACAAATTGGGAGCGTTCGCGTGAGCCACCAGGCGGGAACCAGTGCGATCATCGCCCAGCCGCCGACGATCGGATGGACCGCCGCACCACAGCCCATTGCCAGCCAGGCCGACGCGGGACGTCCACGGACGAACTCGCCCAGCCCGCCGAACAGGCAAGCCCACGCGAACACCTTCGACTCACAGCCCCCGATCACCCACTCGCCCGCCATCGTGGTGCACCGCAACGCCACCGCGAATAGGGCGGCCGCCGCGAGCCTGCCGAGCGGCGTGGTCACGAGCGGCCCGACGGCATGCCGGAATCCGACGGCGAGCGCGAGCCAGCCCGCGATCCGCCCAACCCAGGCCGCCTGATCGAGCGGCAGCGCCGCGGCGATGGGGCCGAACACACGATAGAAGACGCCATGCGCGTCGGGCGTCTCGAGGAAGAAGTCCCCCGCGGCCCAGGTGGGATCCGCGGTATGCCGCGCCTTCGTGAGGTATACCGCCTCGTTGACGTCGGGCACGGGCCAGGCGCCCGCCGCGGCGAAGATCGCGGCGATCACCGCCGCTTCCACGGCCCAGCGTGCGACCGCCGCCGGCCGGCCAGACACGCCGTCGCTTCCGCTCTCCATGCCATGCACCTATAACACCGGGCTCACCCGCAACCTCTCGCAGGATACCTCACTTCCGATGGCCGACTCATCCCCTGCCCCCCTCGGACCGGCGACGGCGGCCGGAGGGGCGGCTCTCCGCCGGGCCGTCACCGACGAGATGCTCGGCATCGTGGGGGCACCCTTCGCGCTCGCCGGACGGCTCATCGAGGACGCGGGCTTCGATGCGATCTATCTGTCGGGCGCGGCGCTCTCTGCCGGGACGCTCGGGGTGCCCGACATCGGCCTCTTCGCTCGCGATCAGCTCGTTGAGCAGACGCGAATCCTCGCCCGGGCCGTCACGATCCCGGTCGTGGTCGATGCCGACACGGGCTTCGGCGGGCCGCGGGACGTCGAGGAGACGGTGCGGCTCCTCGAGGCCGCCGGAGCGGCGGCGATCCAGCTCGAAGACCAGCCGGCCGACAAGCGGTGTGGCCACCTCGCCGGCAAGCGGGTGGTCGAGCCGGCCGAGATGTGCGCCCGGCTCGCCGCCGCCGCAGCCGGACGCCGTGATCCGGCCACCGTGATCATCGGTCGCAGCGACGCCCGCGGCGTGCATGGCCTCGACGATTGCATCGGCCGGCTCGAGGCCTACCGGGATGCCGGGGCCGACTGGCTGTTTCCCGAGGCGCTCGCGTCGCGTGAGGAGTTTCGCCGTCTCGGCGAGGCGCTCGAGGGCACGCCACTGCTGGCGAACATGACGGAATTCGGGGTCAGCCCCCTGGTCTCGATTCCCGACCTCGCCGCGCTCGGGTTCAGCGCCGTGCTCTATCCCGTCACGCTCCTCCGACTGGCGATGAAGGCGATGGAGGCCGGCCTCGCGATCATCGCCTCCGAGGGAACGCAGGAGAGCCTGCTCGACCTCATGCAGTCGCGCGAGGAACTGTACGCTCTGCTCGGCTACGACCCGCGGCATCCCGACCCGCACCTGGCGGGCCCGGCGGCCGCCCGTGCGGCCCGTCACCAGGAGAGGCAGCCATGAGCTCGTCTTCGACTCCAGCCGAGTTTGCCAAGGGTCTCGCCGGCGTGACCGCCGGCCGCACGGCGATCTGCTCGCTCGCAGACGGGCTGCGATATCGAGGCTACGACATCGAGCCGCTCGCCCGCGTGGGTGACTTCGAGGAGGTGGCCTACCTGCTCCTGCACGGCGAGCTGCCGACCCCGGCCGAGCGGCAGGCGTTCGGTGAGCGGATCACGGCCGCTGCGACCGCGGTCAATCCGGCCGCCCTCGACGCCCTGGCCACGCTCGCCCGCACGAGCCCACACGCCTCCCCGATGGATGCCCTCCGCACCGGGATCAGTATGCTCGGCCTGCTCGAGCGCGACGACACGCCGGGCCCTCGCCCGGCCCTGCTCGCCCAGGCCGAGCGGCTCCTCGGTCAGACGCCCGCGTTGCTCGCAGCCTGGATGGAGCTGTCGGCCGGTCGGCCCGTGGCGGCCTGGACGGGAGGCTCGATCGCCGCGGCGCTGTTGAGTCGGCTCACCGGCCGCACGCCGACGGCCGCCCAGATCGCGGCCTTCAACACCACGCTCGTGCTCTACGCGGAGCACGAGTTCAATGCCTCGACCTTCGCCGCCCGCACGGTGGTCTCGACCGGCTCCGACATGCACTCGGCGATCACCGCCGCGATCGGCACCCTCAAGGGTCCACTCCACGGCGGCGCCAACGAGAGGGTGCTGGAAGTGCTCGGCGAGATCGGATCGGCCGATCGGGCCGAGGCCTGGGTGCGGGAGCAGTTCGCCGCCAAGAAGGTGGTGATGGGCTTCGGCCACCGGGTCTACAAGGACGGCGACGTGCGGGCGAAGCTGCTCGGGCGGATGTGCCGCGAGATGGTGCGGGGCACGCCGGGGGACGCGATCGAGGAGCTCGCCGACCGCGTGGAGCGGATCATGCTCGACGCCAAGGGGCTGAAGCCGAACCTCGACTGGCCCGCCGCCCGCGTCTACCACGCGCTCGGCCTGCCCGTGAAGGTGTTCACGCCAATCTTCGTCGTCGCCCGGATGAGCGGCTGGACGGCCCACGTGATCGAGCAGATCGGCGACAACCGCCTGATCCGACCGACGTCGGTCTACTGCGGCCCCGTCCCGCGGGAGTACGTGTCGCCCGCCGCCCGGTAGGCGAAGGTAGGCCCGTCACGAAGTGACGGGCCTACGGAAGGCGACGGGCCTACTTCGCGAGGACGGCCGACTGCTCGTTGGCGGCCGGCCCCGCCGCCTCGACCTGGGCGTGGACCGTCACCATGGGCACGGCTCCTTCGCCGAGGTCGGTGGCGATTTTAAGCTGCCGCTCCACTTTGCCGGCCGCGGCGCCAGCCTGGAACGTGATCGGCAGGATATGCACCTTCGCCGGAGTCGTCTTCGGCTCGCAGGTGAGGCAGCCGTCGACGCACGAGATGCCGGTGATCGAGAATTCACGATTGGCCCGCACGACCACGTTCTTGGTGACGGTGCCGCCACACTGCACGGCGCCGAGGGCGAGCAACTGCGGACTCACCGTCACCTCGGCCACCACGCGGCCTTCCACGTCCATCGGGATTTGGGTGGCCCGCGCGTCGTTGGTCACCAGGATCAACTGCCCCTTCACGTAGCCGGCCGGAGCCTCGGGCTTGAGCCGCATCGTGAGGTCGTACATCGTCTGCGCGGCCGTTCGCGTCGGCTTCGACAGCATCACTTCGAAACTGGGATTCACGCTGCGCACGTCCTTGATCTCCCACGGCGTGCTCCCGACCCGGCTCACCCGCACCGTTCGCTCCGCGCCCTTGCCGAGATCGACATTGCCGAGATCGACGAACGGCGGATCGAACGTCACGTCGCCGCGGATGTTGCCCGCCACGCGAAGCTGCACCTCCGCATGGAACGGCTTGTCGAACGTGACGGTGAGCGTGGCCCCGTGCTGCCCGAGAAACGTCCGCGTGTTGAACGTCGCCACCACCTCGGCGGACTCGTGGGTCTTCAGGTCGCGTTTCGTGACCTCGGGCGACGTGCAGCCGCAGCTCGTCCGCACGCCCACGACGTGCAGGTCTTCCTTGTACATGTTGCGGAATACGAACCGATATTCGGTCTTCGATCCCTTGGCGACGGTGCCGAAGTTATGGCTCGTCACCGGAAACATCTTGGTGGCCCATTCCTGGGCGAGCCCGGCGCCGCTGAACGCCATCCAAGCGGCGGCGGTGCAGAGCCCGCGACGGGAGAACGCGGAGAAGGTCATCGCTCGGAAACCTCGAGGGGCGACACGGCCGATACAGAGCTGCAACACCGCGGGAACGAAGATTACGGCTGCCATGGGAACGACGTCAATCTTCGGGAGGGAGGCAAGGCCGGCGTCTTCTCCGGCCGGCGTTGAAGTATCCCCCCGGCAGCCTGTCCGACGTGTCCGAACCTGGTTTTTTCGGCCGAAAAAACACCGCGGCGATCCCCACGACCCCTACAGGCGGACGAGTCGCATAGACTACTGAAGCTCGACCGGGCGTTCGGCCGAGACCGAGAATCGTGTCTTCAAAACCACATCCAGGGGGCGTACCGGTATCGACCGGATGGCAAGAGGTTCAGATTGCGTGTCGTGGTTGGTCGGCTGGCCACGTTAAAAGTCGACCAAGCTTCAATTGCCGAAGCTCAGTTTTCTCTGGCTGCTTAACTAAGCAACCCCGAGCGATGGCCCCAGTCGGAAGGGCCTA
>Ga0315904_10007651_pt1 | contig 14472 bp, 11 predicted proteins | sample LakEriMetagenome_6_FD_203529 | JGI IMG/M metagenome (GOLD analysis project Ga0315904, IMG submission 203529) | Freshwater fungal communities from buoy surface, Lake Erie, Ohio, United States - Buoy 12 MA120 | ecosystem: Environmental > Aquatic > Freshwater > Lake | place: USA: Lake Erie, Ohio... | reverse complement strand
TTTTGGTATCAAAGGTTTGAAAGTGCACAGCAAAATTTGCGTAATTGAAAGAATAGAGTTTGGAAAATTAAAAAGGTACGGATTTGTTTCAACGGGAAATTTCAACGAATCTACAGCAAAAGTTTATACCGATGTTACCCTTTTTACTTGCCATCAGCAGATTTTGAAAGACATAGACAAGGTTTTTGATTTCTTTGATGTAAATTTTAGAGTACACCGATACAAACACTTAATTGTGTCTCCGCATTACACAAGATCTCGATTTTATAAATTAATTGATAGAGAAATTCACAATGCACAAGCAGGTGGTGAGGCCTATATAAAACTAAAAATGAATAGTGTTTCTGATTTTGCTATGATTGATAAACTATATGAAGCAAGTCGCGCTGGCGTGAAAATTCAATTGCAAATTAGAGGAATATGTTCGCTTATTCCTGGGGTGAAAGGCATGAGCGAAAACATTGAAGCCATCAGTATTGTAGATAATTATCTTGAACATTCTAGGATTTATATTTTTGCCAACAAAGGCGAACCTGAAGTCTATATCTCTTCAGCCGATTTTATGACTAGAAACCTTGATGGTCGTGTTGAGGTTACTTGCCCTATATATGATGAAAATATAAAAAAAGAATTGATTGATATTTTCAATATTGGATGGAAAGGAAATGTAAAAGCGCGGTACCATTCTGAAAAATTAGATAATAAATATAGAGTACGAGGTCAAAATCCAGTCTTTAGGGCGCAGTTGGAGACCTATAATTATTATAAAAATAAAAATCAAAGTTCCGCTCAAAATCAGTCAACTGATAATTCAAAAATAAAAGAATAGCTCCAGAATGATAGTATTAAAAAAGTATGCTGCAATAGATATAGGTTCCAATGCAATGAGATTATTGGTAGCTAATATTATTGAAGAAAAAGGGAAAGAAACTCATTTTAGCAAAAGTGCTTTGGTTCGACTACCAATACGTTTGGGTCAAGATGCATTTACTGTTGGTGACATTTCAGATGAAAATATTGATCGAATGGTTGATGCTATGAAAGCATTCAAATTATTGATGAAAGTTCATAAAGTCGAAAAATACGTTGCGCTTGCCACATCAGCCATGCGCGAATCTAGTAACGGGCAAGAAGTCATTGACATTATTAATAAAAAAGCCGACATTAAAATTGATATTATAGACGGCAAAACCGAGGCTGCTATCATTGCTTCAACCGATTTGCATTATCTTCTCAAAACGGAGCAAACCTATCTTTATGTAGATGTAGGTGGGGGTAGTACGGAGTTTTCATTGTTTTCTGATGGGAAAATGATTGCCTCAAAATCGTTCAAAATTGGAACCGTTCGATTATTGAATGATATGGTAAACGATTTGGTTTGGCTAGAAATTGAAAAATGGATAAAAAACTATTGCAAAGAATTTGAAACGGTAACGCTGATAGGTTCAGGCGGAAACATCAACAAACTGTTCAAAATGTCTGGCAAGCAACAAGATAAACCACTGACCTATACGTATGTTCTTAAACGTTATAATTTCTTAAATTCTTTGACCTATGAGCAACGAATTTCAGAATTAGGATTGAATCCTGATCGAGCAGACGTAATTGTTTTGGCTACAAAAATTTATCTCAACGCCATGAAGTGGAGCAATGCCAAACATATTTATGTTCCTAAAATAGGATTGTCTGACGGAATTATTAAAGCCATGTATTTTGGTAAAATATAAAGTGTAGATTCTCTTGAATATTAACAGACATATTGCTCTTGATAATAGTGTGTTTGACAGTATAAGTACTTAAAATTATTACATTCACTTCATATTTTTATTGCAAATCGGTTTCAACTGGAATTTATATTTTAGTAGCTCTAATTTGGTTGATTTCTGATAAAAGAATTGAGCGAATGATTGCTACTAAAAACAATTAAAGATCCAAATCAAACGTTTTTCGTAGTAACTCAAGGTTGGGATTGATTTCGTTCAATCTGTTGTATTTATCTTGTGCCGTAAAAGCAAATTTGTTTTCGATACTTTCGTTAACGATTACAGTTATGGTAATATCATGATTGTGTAAATGTCCTTTTAGATAGCCCAATAATCCATTTTTTTCAGATTCAAAATCAATTTTAGAGCCTTCATTTGGTAATTCAAGGGTAATTTCCGTTCCATTCAAAACGGGATCGTTTATGGATAACAAAGATTCCATGATTTTATACCCTTTGTCTCCCAGTTTCTGGGCATATTTGTTCCAATGCAAGAGCATATCGGTTTCTGTAAAAGGTTCTGAAGGAAGTTGAACAGCTTCTTTTGTATGCGATTTATTGGTTTCTTGTAATTCTCTTTTAGCACGAATACTAGCTAACGAAAGCGCTGATACTTTTGTTTCCGCACTGGGAATTTGAGGTGTTTTTGTAACTACTACTGTTGATGGTTCTACTACTGTTTCAACTTTAAGTTCTACCGCAGCAAGAGCTGGAATATCAAGAATTTCTGGTGATTCTACCGCCAGTTCCAGCACTCGACCGTAGAAATGTTTGGCAGGAATTATATATCCGTCAACTTTTTTTTTTCTCCATCAAAAGTGATAGAGGCCAGTTGCATCAAACAAAGCTCGACTAATAAACGTTGGTTTTGAGATTGTTTGTATTTCAAATCACAATCATTGGCAATCTCTATTCCCTTGAGTAGGAAATCATGTGAGGCTTTTTGAGATTGTACCTCGTATAACTTTTGAGCTTGTTCTCCAGTTTCTAATAAGGATAAGGTCGAAGGTGTTTTACAAACCAATAAGTCTCTAAAATGAGAAGCCAATCCTGAAACAAAATGATGTCCATCAAAACCTTTCGATAGAATGTCATTGTAAGCCATTAATAGTTCAGGAATTTTATTGGCTAAAATTAAATCGGTAATGTTGATGTAGGTTTCGTAATCTAAAACATTTAGGTTTTCGGTAACGGCCTGTCTTGTCAAATTATTTCCGCAATAGGAAACAACTCGGTCAAAAATGGACAAGGCATCTCGCATGGCACCATCCGCTTTTTGAGCAATGATGTGTAAGGCATCGTCTTCGAAGGTTACTCCTTGACTTTGGGCTACATCGGCAAGATGTTCTTTAGCATCTCTAACGGTTATTCTTTTGAAATCAAATATCTGACAACGAGATAATATCGTTGGAATAATTTTATGTTTTTCGGTCGTAGCCAATATAAAAATGGCGTGTTTTGGTGGCTCTTCCAATGTTTTCAAAAACGCATTGAAAGCAGCCGAAGACAACATGTGTACCTCGTCAATTATATACACTTTATATTGACCAGTTTGTGGTGGAATACGAACTTGATCAATAAGATTTCTAATGTCGTCTACGGAATTGTTGGAAGCGGCATCGAGTTCAAATACATTGAAGGCGAAATCTTCGTTGGGGTCGTCATAACCGGGTTGGTTGATTTTTCTGGCAAGTATTCTGGCACAAGTTGTTTTTCCTACACCACGTGGTCCTGTAAATAATAGTGCAGAAGCCAAGTGGTTGGTTTCTATGGCATTCAATAACGTATTGGTAATGGCTTGTTGTCCTACAACATCTTTAAATGTTTGCGGACGATATTTACGAGCCGATACTACAAATTGTTCCATAGAATTTGATTGGATAGCAAATATAGTTTTTAATTTAAAGATTGAAAAATTTAAAGATTGAAAGATGAAAAAAAATAATAGCAATGGCAATTCAATCAATAGCAATGGCAATAGCAATACCAATGGCAATAACAATGACAATAGCAATGACAATTAAAATAGCAATAGAAATATCAAATTGTAAAATCTAAAAATCTAAAAATCCTAAATCAACAATCTTAAATCCTAAATCCTTACTTTTGCAGCGCAGGCCGCCTTATCGTCCCGATTCATCGGGGAGGAAAGTCCGGACACCACAGAGAAGCATAGCGGGTAACACCCGTCATCCTGAGCAATCAGGAGAGGACAAGTGCAACAGAAAGTATGTACAGGTAAGGCTGTAGTGAAACCAGGTAAACTCTATGCGGTGAAATTTCAAGTATATCGGCATTTAAGGGCTTCTCGTCCGTTGTCGAAGGGTAGAAAGATGGAGTGCGTGAGTAATTGCGTGCCTAGATAAATGATAAGGGCCCGCTTCGGCGAGGTACAGAATCCGGCTTATAGGTCTGCTTTTTTTTTAATTGTATTGTATTTTTTAAAACGATACGTTTGGGTATAATTGGTTCTCGATACTTTTTTTGTTCCGTTTTACTACACAAAAAACACTCGAACTGACGGTTTCGATACTTAGATGTAATGCGTTGAAAACATAAATGTATGAGCAATTTTCATTATGATACTTCATCAAAACCTCAAAAAAGTTTGCCTGCCAAAATTCTAACCAATCTTACTTTTTGGGTTTTCATTGCGATTGTTGCTGGTGTTTTTTTGGGTCATTTTTTTCCTGAAAAGGGAATACAAATGGAATTCATCGGGAAGACTTTTGTGGGTATTATCAAACTTTTTATTGCACCTATTATTTTTCTGACTATTGTTTTGGGGATTTCGGGCATTGGCGATTTGGGAAAAGTGGGCAGGATAGGGCTAAAATCCTTGTTCTATTTTGAGGTGGTTTCGACCTTGGCTTTGGCTATCGGTGTGGCTGTCGCCTATTTCTTTGAACCAGGGAATATTGACAAATCGGGCTTGGATTTGCAGGATGCTAGTACTTTTACTCAGAATGCTTCAGAGCATTTTTCATGGGTGCAGTTCTTTTTGTCCAATTTAACCTTGCAAGTTTTGGTGGTGGCGATTGTGGTGGGTATTTATCTTAACTTTTATAAACATCGGGATCATGCGGTTTTGGTTTTGGAACGGTTTTCTACGTTCGTGTTTTTGGGGTTGAAGTTTGTCATGTATCTAGCACCGCTTGGCGCTTTTGGTGGAATGGCATATACGATTGGCAAGTTTGGATTGGCAACTCTAATTCCTTTGGGGAAATTGATGCTTTCGGTTTATTTGACCATGTTCTTGTTTGTTTTTGTGGTTTTGGGTGCAGTTCTTCGCTACTATAAAATACGATTACTTGATTTGCTGAAATACATTCGAGAAGAGTTGCTACTGGTTCTAGGAACTTCGTCATCTGAAGCGGCTTTGCCTTCGATTATGGTGAAGTTGGAACGGATGGGTTGCAGTAAATCGGTGGTGGGTTTGGTTATACCCACGGGTTATTCTTTTAATCTGGATGGGACTTCGATTTATTTGTCGATGGCGGTAATTTTCTTGGCGCAGTTGTACAATGTGCACTTGAGTTTTTGGGAAATCTTGAGCATTATTGGGATTTTGATGATTACTTCCAAAGGCGCTGCTGGTGTTACAGGAAGTGGATTTATTGTTTTGGCGTCGACCTTGACGGCGATTCATAAAATACCAGTGGAAGGTTTGGCTTTTTTGCTAGGAGTGGATAGATTTATGAGTGAGGCTAGAGCGATTACCAACCTCATTGGGAACAGTGTTGCGACGATTGTTATCTCAAAGAGTGAGGGTGATTTTTCTGAACCCAATATGGAAATGGACTTGGAGGAATTTTAAATGGAGTTTTTCAGTAGGCTCCTGGCTTTGTCCTTCCGACGAAAGAGGAATCTCATGTAAAGGCGCTTATTAAAAAAAAGAGCAAGACAAAGATAAGAACTCGTCCGCATGAAGCAACTAAATTACCGCGGTAACTTATATAAATTACCGCGGTAAAATGATTCGTTTACCGCGGTAATTTTATATTTTCATCAGGACGAATAGTTGATTGGATCAGGACGAAATAGGAGGATTGTACTAGCTAAGCTAAATTTTATTGTTTTGTGTACGCGAAAGGATTCGCGCGCCAGCAGGGGGAAACTTTGGTGAAAATTTGGAGGAAAACTTTGAGTTATAACTAAAAAACCAAACTCGCTTAGATGTCACTAAATGAGCTTGGTTTTATTATTTTTTGTCCCTGAGCTTCGGGATATTTTTAAAAATCGTGAGTTGTGCAACGGCTACGGCTGTTATGAGCTGACCGTTTATTTATATTCCATTTCAAACTTATATTTTTTCTCATTCGGATTATTTATAATATAAGTTACTTTATCAATTCCTGTTGATGTACAAACTTCGTCAGACACTAACTTATAAATTAAATATATTCTGTCATTTTTTATTCTAATATCTCCAGCATATTTTCCACACGCATTGCTTTCAACATAATTTGTAACAATTATCAAATCATCTAAGTATTGCGCTTTAATTTTCAGTTTTGTTTTTGCTAGTAACTTTTCATAATCTTCATTTCCCAATTCGCTTAAAAAACTGTCTTTAAAAAAAATCAAATTTTTATTAACCTGCTCTTCTTTTTTTGAGCATGAAAGAACAAAAACTAATAATATCCCAAATATATATTTCATAATTTATTCTTGATTTCTATAGTTCTGCGGTCGGTTTGCTCATAACTAGTTTATATGCGTATAAAATCAACTATTTATAATCTAATTGAAGATGTTATGCGCAACTCCGTGTATTTATCTTGTAAATATAAAGATTCCTTTTACAGAAAAAAATTGTAGGGAAGTGTCTTTTACTTCTTTTTCAACACCTTGTACTCTTCATAGCACTGGCTGATGGCGTCCATGATTTGCAAATCGTTGGCTGATTTTACAAAAGCTTCGGAATAATTGCATCGCTCCATGATTTCGGCAAGTTCTTGTTTGTCGATGCCTAGCAATACCGCAATCATCTCACGGTCGTATTTGGACTCGAGCATTTCACGCACGGAATTGTCTTTTTTGATTTCCTTGAGTCGTTTGAGTTCTTTGGGTTTTTTGCCAAAGAAATTGTAGAGCATGTCTGCAGGATTAAAGATAGAACCCATCACTCTGCCGAAGGCATTTGGCGAATATTCACCTGCTTCATAGCCTTGCTGCAAACCCGAAATACTGTAGCGGTAGTTTTCGCGCATGGGGATGAGTTTGGAATCGATTTCTAAATAGCCCGTTAAATTATAAGGCATGATAATGACTTCTTCTAGCGCAATGGCCTTTTCGGTCAATTGAATTTTGGTGGTTTTGTTTTTAATCCAGTCATTAGTAACCCTAACTTTGAGGGATTGAAACCCAATAAAGGAAATGTGTAGGGTATCGTTGACACTGGCTTCAATTTCAAAATAGCCTTTGGTGTTGGTAGTCGTTCCTATCGCTTTGTTTAAATTAATGACATTCACATTGGCAATGGGAAGTAAGGTATTGTCGTTTTGAATGGTACCAGAAACCTTTTGGATAGTAGTATTTTCTTGTGAGAAAGTGGCAACGGATGTACATAAAAGAAAAAAGACTACTAAATATCTCATAGGGTGTTTTAAAAGTTTAAAAGTAATAAAACACGTTAAGATATTGAGTAGTCTGTACTATAATTATAAGAAAATTAACAAAAAGTGTTAGCTTTTTCTTGGTCTTCTTTCTCTTGGTCGGTCAGAAGAACCTTCTGAACGCCTTGGAGCTCTACTTGAAAAATCACCGGTTCTTGGCGCTCTGTCTGAGGAAAATCCTCCTTCGCGTCTTGGTGCCGATGGTCCTCTGGATTCACTTCTTCCTCCAAATCCACCTTCTCTTGGAGCTGAACTTCTATCGCTTCTAAAACCTCCGCTTCTAGGAGCTGAACTTCTTTCTCCTCTGAAACCGCCACCAGAACTTCTTTCGCCTCTAAAACCTCCGGAGCTTCTTCCGTTATGGTCACGTCTTCCGCCACCATCGTTTTTAGAGATTTCTACGTTGATGCGTCTTCCCTCAAGGGTTACATTGTTCAAGGTATCCATTACTTTATCCGTAAATTCAGGATTGGTGTTGAAGAAAGAGAATCCTTCTTTGACATCCACCTTAAATACGTCATCACGTCCTAAGTCTAACGTTTCTTTTAGGTAATCTTTTAGCGTCATCCAATCGAAATTGTCTCTGGCACCAATGTTTACAAAGTAACGCACCGCTCCACCATTGTTGCTTTCTCTTGGTTCTCTGTCATCACGTCTCTCTGAACCTGAAGATTGAGAAGATAAATCGCGTGTCTTTTTGTAGTAATTGATGAATCGGTTGAATTCAACAGAAACCATTTTTTTGATTAGTTCTTCTTTGGACAAACCTTCCAATACATTGTTGATGGCTGGAAGATAGTTGTCAATTTCGTGATCTACCTCAGTATCTTTGATTTTGTTGGCTAAGTGCAACAACTGAATTTCGCAGATTTCAATTCCTGAAGGAATGGTTTTTTCTTCAAATTTTTGTTTGATGATTCTTTCGATAGACGAAATTTTGCGCAATTCACTTTTAGTTACAATCACTATCGAAGTTCCTAGTTTCCCAGCACGACCTGTTCTTCCTGAACGGTGGTTGTAGGTTTCAATTTCGTCAGGTAATTGATAGTTTACCACGTGAGTTACATTGTCTACGTCAATTCCACGAGCCGCTACATCGGTAGCTACAAGCATTTGGATTTGTCTTCCTCTAAAAGATTTCATTACAGAATCACGTTGCGCTTGTGACAAATCACCATGTAAAGCAGCGGCATTGTATCCATCTTCGATTAATTTTTCAGCTACTTGTTGTGTATCTCTTTTGGTACGACAAAAAACAACAGAGAAAATATCTGGATTGGCATCGGCAAGGCGTTTCAAAGCCTCATAACGGTCACGAGCATTGACTAAGTAAAATTCGTGAGAGACTGTTGCTGAACCTGAATTTTTGGTTCCAACTGTAATTTCTAATGGATTGTGCATGAATTGTTTTGCAATTCGCGCTACCTCTGCAGGCATGGTTGCCGAAAACAACCAAGTACTTTTTTCGTCAGGAGTTGTAGAAAGGATGTTTACGATGTCTTCGTAGAATCCCATGTTCAACATTTCGTCAGCCTCGTCAAGGATACAGTAATTGATTTGGGTAATGTTGACCAAACCTCTGTTAATCATGTCTTGCATTCTTCCTGGAGTAGCCACAATAATTTGTGCTCCTCTTTTAATGTCTCTGGCTTGTTCTGTAATACTGGCACCACCATAAACGGCTACGACGTTAATTCCTTTTTCGTACTTGGAGTACAATTTAATTTCGTTGGTAATTTGTAAGCAAAGCTCACGTGTAGGTGATAAAATTAACGCCTGTGTATTTCTGTTGTCAGCATCAATTTTTTGAATCACTGGAAAACCAAAAGCTGCCGTTTTCCCTGTCCCTGTCTGAGCCAACGCTACTAAATCTGTTTCTTGTTCCAATAATAGGGGAATCGCTTTTTCCTGTACTTCGGTCGGATTCTCAAATCCTAGATCGATAATCGCACGCTGTAGCGATTCACTCAATCCTAATTGTTCAAATTTATTCATATAAGTTTTTAAAATTTGGTGCAAAAGTACGGTGAATAAACGAGATACCCTAACGGAAAATCGAGATTTGTATTTTTATGATTATTTGATAATCAACAAGTTACTTTTTTAGAAAATGGATTAGAAGCCGAACTGCCTTGCCACGATGGCTTATAGCACCCTTTTGTTCTATAGAAAGTTGTGCAAAAGTGTCCGAAAATCCCTCAGGTTTGAAGATGGGATCGTAACCAAAACCTTTGATTCCTTGCTTATCTAATGTGATTTCACCCCTGGCAATTCCTGTAAAAAGATGTTGTTTCCCATTGAGATTTAAGGCTATTACGGTTTTAAATTGCGCCTTTCTATTGGATTGATGGTGAAGATTAGCGAGCAGTTTGTCCATATTGTCTTCAGAATTGCGTTGTTCTCCTGCATACCTTGCAGAAAAAACGCCGGGTTCACCGTTTAGAGCTTCGACTTCTAGTCCTGTATCGTCAGCAAAACAATCGTAGCCATATTTTTCAGTTACGTAGTTTGCTTTTAGAATGGCATTGCCTTCAATAGTGTTTGCAGTTTCTGGAATTTCTTCTTCACAACCAATGTCGGAAAGACTTAAAATTTGGATTGTATCCGGAAGTAGCTGCTGAATTTCTTTGATTTTATTGGGATTATTAGATGCGAAAACAAGTTGCATGAATTTAATTTTTGGGTTGTGTTTAGAGAATTTTCGATAAAAATTGAAACGAGTAGGTAAGGGACTTAGAGATGTCAAATATAGTTTAAAACTTCTCTTTCAACAGAAATAGATTTACTTTTTTGTAATTGTCATAGAATAACAAATAGGTGTGGTTCAAGCTTGTATACAAATAGGCTAGTTGAATTACTGTTTTCTGGAATTATTATTACTGTTTTTATTTTATACTAACCCATTTTTTTTTATTAAAATTATTAAGCATTGACTAGTTTATTTCAAAAAATACAAGCGAAACAGTTTAGATTGAATTTTAACCATTAAACAAAAGTTGCAATAAACCTACCAAAACTATAGAAGTCAATAGTTAAATTAAGAAGTATTTGATTCAAAAGAGTCTCTAATTTTTTTTAAAACCAAAGTAATTTTAGATTTTAATATCAATAAAAATGTCATTTATCGATTATTTTGGTAGTATAGCAGAAATATTTTTGTAAAAATAATATCAAAGTATATATTTATATGTTTTTTGCTAAAAGCAGAATATATTTTTGTTTAACCTATTAATTTAGATTTATTAACCCCAAAAAGATAATTTATGAAAAATTTTTTACTTTTTAGTCTGTTTGTTGTCACCTCCATGTTTGGAAATACAAAAATAGATTCTAACTCGAGTTTCAATACTCTGAACAGTACACCAAGTTCTGGGTTAGCCGATGTATGTACTACATGTACAAAAATTATTAACTCTCAATGTGGTGGAGTCTTGGCTTCTGTAAGCACACCAGTTTGGGCAAATCCGGTTGCATCTGCAACAAATTATAGATTTGAGATTACAAAAGGAAGTAATGTAACTGTTTATGAGTCTACAAACAGGTATTTTTTAATTTCCCAATTAGGAGCCGGAATACCTGCTTACAATACTACATATTCTGTAAGAGTTGCCGTAAAAATAGCAGGAGTTTGGGACGATTATGGAGTGAGTTGTGATGTTTCTACACCAGCCAATCCTTCAGCGACAAAGGTTGTAGCTGACCAGTGTGGAAGCACATTAGCACTTGTATCTAATTCTATTTTTGCTGAAGATGTTTATTTGGCTACTGATTATCGTTTTGAAGTAAGTGATGGAGTAGATGTTGTTGGTGTGGTTGAAAATCCTTACAGATTTTTTCAATTATCACAACTTGCTGGAGTTGCATTTAATAGTACCTACAGTGTTAGGGTAGCAACCAAATATGATGGTGTTTGGGGTGCCTACGGAGCGTCATGCAATGTAACTACACCCAATAGTGCAACAGCAACTAAAGTTGTTGCATCGCAATGCGGAACGACAATTCCAACGTTGAATACTTTTATATTTGCAGACCAAGTATATTTAGCAACTGCATACCGTTTTGAAGTAACAAATGGATCTACTGTAAGAACTTTTGAATCACCAACTCGTTCTTTCCAATTGAGTCAACTGTCAGGAACTGTTGATTATGGAACAACATATTCTATTAGAGTAGAAGTTAATTTTGGTGGTGTTTGGCAGGCATATGGTCAGTCATGTGACATAACTGTACCACCGTTGACTAGTTTGATAAATGCACAATGTGGCGCCACTTTATCGTCTGTGGCAACAGCTATTTGGGCCAAACCAGTTTCTGGAGCTTCAGCATATAGATTTGAAGTTAGAAGAGGCTCTGATGCAGCCAATACATATGATTCTACAAATAGATTTTTTCGTTTATCATTGTTACCAACAATTGCTAGATATGGTGCTACATATACTATAAGAGTAACCTCTAGGTATAATAATACATGGCTTCCTTATGGAGCAGCTTGTACCGTTACTACACCAGCAGCCCCAGGCCTTTCTCAAGTTGTTGATGCTCAGTGCGGAGCTGTTTTGGATGCTGTAAGCACTCAAATTTTTGCTAACGAGATTTTTAATGCTACGAACTATCGTTTTGAAGTTACAAATGGTTCAACTGTATCTACATTTGAAACTACTAATCGATTCTTTCAATTGTCACAATTAGCAGGTATTGCATATAATACTACCTATGGTGTAAAAGTAGCATATAGATTTGGTGGAGTGTGGAGTGCATTTGGTCCATCTTGTAACCTAACTACTCCAAGTGATGTTACAGCTACAAAAGTTATTGATGCACAATGTGGTGCTACTTTAGCCACTGTCAATACACCAATTTTGGTTAATGAAGTATATTTGGCTACAGATTATCGTTTTGAAGTAACTAATGGCCTGAATGTTAGAATTTATGAAACTACAAATAGATATTTCAACCTCGGTCAATTAAGTGGAGGAGGAACACCAAGTACAACTTATTCTGTAAGAGCAGCTGTTAAATTTAATGATGTTTGGCAAGGGTATGGAGTAGCATGTAATGTGACAACTCCAGCAATTTCAATTTCTAGAATGTCAAATTCTAACGAATTACAAGCAAATGTATTTGCTGTTAAAGCATTCCCTAATCCATTTGTTTCTCATTTTAACTTAAGTATTGAAAGTTCTAGTGATGAACTTGTAGAAGTTAAAGTATATGATATGATAGGAAGACAGCTTGAGTCACGTAAAGCTACTGTGACTGAATTGACTTCTAAAGAAATAGGAGTCGAATATCCTGCAGGAGTTTACAATGTTATAATATCTCAAGGAAATCAATTGAAAACACTTCGAATGATTAAGAGATAATGAGATAAGTTTTTTAAATAATTTACACTTAAACATAAAAAAACAGTAGCACTAGCTACTGTTTTTTTATGTTTTAATATTTTTGGACTCATTAGATTCTTTTTAATAATGAGTTCCAGTAGAATTTTTAAAATAAATCATCTCTAAAATGATTTAATGAATTAGAGTTTGTGTTTTAATGACTTTTACACATCATCGTAAATAAAGGGTATATACTGTTTTACAGAATTTTTACAGAATATTCAGTTAATTTAATTGATTTTTGAATACTATATTTTAAAAATCAAATGCCACTATTTAGTGGCATTTGATTTTCTTAAATAGTAGTTAATTTAATTCAGTACAATTTTTTTTACAATTGATTGTCCGTTTGATGTCAATTTCAGAAAGTAAAATCCTGAATTCAAATTTTTAAGCGTATATATGTTATTTTCCATATAAGGCTTTTTTACATGCTCTATTAATTGTCCATTAATAGTTACCAAGCTTATTTCATCTAATGGTAATTCGGTTTGAATATTTATTTTAGAATTCTTTGATGGATTTGGAAAAACCGTTATTCCATTTACTAATTCAAAAGAATTTGTTGCTAAAGCTGATCCCCATATTTTTGTTACATAAGTATTGTTGTCAATGTATGGATTTCTATTTTTTTGACGTGTATAAATGGCATTATTTCGCGCTATTTCTCTTGTACTTACAGGATCTTGAGCATTCCAAGTTAGCAGTATATTTTTAAACGTATCTGTAAAAACTTGGGTCGATGTTCCGTCAAACATGGTATAGGTATAACGATTTGATTTTATTTCATCTTCATACCTTGTAGCGAAATACAAAAGACATCTTGCAATATCTCCTTTAAATTCATCTATTGGTTCAAAAACTATTCCGGTGTATCCTGAAGAATACCCTGAATTTAAATTAGAACCTTTTTTAGAACCATTTGTAGAAGTATAGTTAGCAACATCAACTCTACCAAAGGGTAAATCACCTCTTTGACCATTTACGTGTTTATCGGAAGGTAAAACAAAATGTGCATCAGAGTACATTGGTGTAGCTGAAGCGAAGACAGATTGTGGAATTAAATGTTCTCTATTATATCTTTCACATTCATTATTTCCAAGTGAGCCATCATCTTGACCAGTGCCATAAGTAAACTCACATTCAGGACCTGTTGGATTTTCTGTGTATACATCTAACATAGTCCCATCGTTTTCGTAGTAGAAATCTTTATCCGATGTAGTGTATGTTATATACAAACCAGAATACGTTTTATCTATGTAATTAGCAGTGATAATATCATGTAATTGTGTTTTTAGAGTATAACCAGTTCCAGTTGCTGAGTTATAATATCCCGCAGGCGGTTGAGCAAAACCTATAGAAACTAGAAGAAGAAATATAAGAGATAATTTTTTTTTCATGTGAAAGGGACTAAATATTTTTCGTTTAAAAAATTAATGGGCAACAAAACTAAATCTAATTAGGTTATAAAAATCATTTTTAACCACATAATTTGTTAAATATTTAAATTTTAACACATTTATTGACTAAATTAACAAAATTTGAAAGGTAGATACTTTCGGGATAGAAGCGAATTATAGGATTACGAATAAATTTTAGTGTAGAGATGTTTGTATTTTTCCATAACAATTTTCCGTCTTAATTTTAAAGTAGGCGTAAGATGACCACTCTCTACTGACCAAACATCTGGGGTAAGTTCAAAACGTTT
>Ga0315904_10007650_pt1 | contig 14473 bp, 13 predicted proteins | sample LakEriMetagenome_6_FD_203529 | JGI IMG/M metagenome (GOLD analysis project Ga0315904, IMG submission 203529) | Freshwater fungal communities from buoy surface, Lake Erie, Ohio, United States - Buoy 12 MA120 | ecosystem: Environmental > Aquatic > Freshwater > Lake | place: USA: Lake Erie, Ohio... | reverse complement strand
GGAGTTGGCAACATTCAGGACAATTTAAAAGGACAGTTCGAACTCAATGAGCATGAATTGATCCTTAACCATTACATCGGAGACTCACTTGCCGTAAAGAAATTTACGATCGAATCGTTAAGTAGTGACGAGCTTGTACTTGTTGACAAACAGGTATCCAAGACGAGTTATTTCCGCCATTAACCCTTGTCTTTCCTGTGATCATAGAGATCAATCCACACAACATCGACCCTCGCCTGATCAAACAGGCAGTTGACACGTTGAAAAAAGGCGGACTCATCATTTTTCCGACAGATACCGTCTACAGCATGGGCTGTGACCTCTACAACAAAAAAGCGTTGAGTGAATTAGCTAAATTGAAAGGTGTAAAACCCGGAAAGGCTAATTTCTCGATCATATGTCATGACCTTAGCAACCTTTCAGAATACGTCAAGCACATTGATCGTCCAACCTTTAAACTGCTGAAGCAACACCTGCCCGGGCCCTTTACTTTTATTCTAAATGCAACTACAGAGGTTTCACGCCTATTTGATTCGAACAAACATGAGATTGGCATCAGAATACCGGATAATGCGATCATACTAGAGATCGTTAAAGAATTAGGAAATCCTGTCGCAACCACTTCGCTGCACAATGAGGGGGATGAGATCCAGGAATATTTTACCGATCCTTATGCCATCTATGAAAAGTATGATGACACTGTGGATCTTATTATTGACGGTGGTTACGGGCACCTGGACGGATCAACGGTCATAGACTGCACGGGCGATGAACCTGTAGTTGTGCGGGAAGGACTTGGAAAAATCAATTAGTTGTGAATATTACTCAATAAGGTCTATGAGTCTGAACATTCCCTCCTCTCCCTTGAAGCGAATTGTTATAATCGGAGGCGGTTTTGCGGGTATCGAACTGGTCAAACGCCTCGAAAAGAGCAATTTCCAGATCGTTTTGATCGATCGCAACAACTATCACCAGTTCCAGCCATTACTCTACCAGGTGGCGACAGCAGGACTAGAGCCGAGTTCCATTTCTTTTCCTCTGCGCAAAGTATTTCATGACAGGAAGAACCTTTTCATTCGTCTTGCTACGGTAAAAACTGTTGATCCCCGGAAAAAACAAATTACAACAGATATGGGGGAACTCACCTACGACTTCCTGGTCATTGCGACTGGTGCAGGAAACAATTATTTTGGGAACCCTAACATAGAAGATTTCTGTCTCCCAATGAAATCAGTCACCGAATCCCTTCGGTTACGGAACGCCATCTTCGAAAATTTTGAAAAAGCACTGACAGCTGACAACGCTCAAGACAGGGCAAGTTATATGAATTTTGTCATCGTGGGCGGCGGTCCAACTGGAGTTGAGCTTGCAGGCGCCATCGCTGAAATGCGCAATAAAATCCTTCCCAAAGATTACCCGGACTTGGATTTCAGTGCTATGAAAATCATTCTCATCCAAAGTAGTGATCGCCTACTGAATGCCATGTCTGAAAGCTCTTCTGAAACTGCCAGACAGTATCTCTCAGAAATGGGTATAGAACTAATGTTCAACACACGCGTCCTTGACTACGATGGGATTCACGTTACGCTCAAGTCCGGAGAGCCTATCAGTACCCGATCACTGATCTGGGCAGCAGGAATCACGGGTAATTCCATTGAAGGTCTTTCACCCGAAAGTTATGGCCCAGGTGGACGTGTAAGAGTCAATTCATTCAATCAGTCGATTCAACATCCTGAAATTTTTGTAATTGGTGACATCGCGATGATCACTGATCAAAGCGACTACCCCAACGGTCATCCCCAAATGGCCCAACCAGCCATTCAGCAGGGCAAACAACTTGCTGCCAACCTCATCTGTCTGAGCAGGAATCAATCAATGGAGCCTTTCAAATACAGAGATCTGGGAAGTATGGCAACAATTGGGAGGAACAAGGCTGTGGTAGAGCTTCCAAAATATAAATTTAAAGGATTTTTCGCCTGGCTACTATGGTTGGTAGTCCATCTCCGCTCCATTCTGGGTATCAAGAATAAGTTATTCATTCTGATGAACTGGACTTGGAACTATTTTACTTACAACTTGTCACTCCGCCTGATAATTAAAACCGGAAATAGTCGGCAGGAAGGAAAACCATAGACTGTTAATAGATGTATGTTAATAGAATTTCCATTCGTGCCTTTTTTCGCTTAAATTTTAACTGATCTTAGTAACATGGTACTAAGCAGATTCTGGTTAATTATTTTCATTTCATCTATCCTGTTCATCGTAGCAGGTCTATTTCTGGGTGAAAGCTACTCGATCGATCACGTCCTGAATGGTAAAAAAGATGATCCGATCCTTGTGGGTGAGAAATACCTTGGACAACTGCCCTATTCACTCAGGGATACGCTAAAAACCTCTCCTGAAGGCGTTGTGAATGTCAACATAGACACATTGAATGCAGATACTACTTACATCTTCAAGAATAAATCAGTTCAGATCTACAGTGGTGTTCAGAAATCAGATGGACTACTCGAAACCTGTAAAGTAAGTTTGTTCGACATTATACTTCCTCTACTGGCGTACCTCGCATTTTTCTGCGGGATCATGCAATTGCTCATTGAATCGGGCGCTACAGAAAAACTTGCCCGATGGCTCAGTCCTTTCTTTGTGAAGGTCTTCCCTTCTGTGCCGAAAGGTCATGAATCCATTTCCTACATGACACTCAATTTCTCAGCTAACTTTCTGGGACTGGATTCCGCTGCAACACCTTTCGGACTAAAAGCGATGCAAAGTCTTCAGGAGATCAATCCGGACAAATCCAAAGCCAGTGATGCGCAGATCATGTTCATGTGTCTGCATGCTGCCGGACTCACGCTGATCCCGACATCAATTATTGGTTATCGAGCAGCACAGGATGCAGCCAACCCTGCAGACGTCATGCTGCCTTGTATCATTACCTCCTTCATCGGAACCATTGCCGCATTTATCATTGTCGGCTTGCGTCAGCGCATCAACTTTTTAAGTGCTACTCTGCTTGTAGCATTGATCAGTGTTATCGCTGCAATTGTTGGTTTACTATTCTACATCAGTAGCCTTGACCTGATCGGTAAGAATTATTTCACCGGAAATTTTTCTTCGCTCCTGCTCATTGGTATTATTGGGCTCACCCTGATCTATTCGTTCAAGAATGAAAAGAAGTTCACCCTAAAAGAGACTACCATATTTGACGCTTTTGTCACTGGAGCAAAGACAGGAATGAATACCGGAGTCACGATCTTCCCATACGTGTTAGGAATGCTTGTAGCAATCTCCCTGTTCAGAAACAGCGGTCTGTTCGAAGTGATCTCCAACTGGATCTCACAAGGATTCTTTATGATGGGTGTATCGAAAGAAATTACTGACTCACTGCCTGTAGCGATGCTTCGTCCGTTCAGTTCAGGTGGTTCACGAGGCTTTATGATCGATGCTATGCAGACTTACGGTCCTGACTCACTGACCGGAAGATTGAGCTGTATTTTCCAGTGCAGTGCGGAAACCACCTTCTATGTTATTGCAGTGTATTTCGGTTCGATCAGCGTAAGAAATACGCGATACACCCTAGGAACCATGTTACTTGTTGATCTGATCTGTGTTATAACTGCGATATTTGTAGCACTCTGGTTCTTCTAACGATCAATTAACTATGTTCAACTGGTTTAAAAAAAAGAAAAAAACCAAAGTCCCTGTGGTACCTGAAGGAGTTGTTCAGGTGTCCATGAAACCGGTTGATTTCCCGCCAAAGATCATTGTTGCCTGGGCTAAGGCGGTAGAAGGAAATCAGGATATTCTCATGTGGCTGAAAGACAACGGCTATCCGGAACTCTACATGGCCACTCATGCGATCTGGTTAAAAGAAGAGGCCCGAGAATGGCTTACCTCAAACGGTTATCCTCAGTTACTGGCGTTCATCAATGCTGCCGAAGGAAATGAAAAAGCGCTTAGGTGGTTATTGCTGAATGACATGATGATCTTTTACCACATGGCTGAAGCGATCGAAGGTGAACAAAGTGGTTGGGAATGGCTGGCAAAGAATACTTCTGCCGATATTTTTATCCTTACCCAATTGATCAAAAAAGTCAAGGATCAGATCGAAGAACACCACAACGATATTCATTCGTTCAGAAAGGATCTCTGATCAGATATTGTAGAAAAGGTCGACAGCTGTCGCTCCCTTCCCATACTCCCTGAAATCGGCATCATAATAATTGACTCCTTCCTGACGGGTGAGAAACAACCTTACCTCATCCTTGAGGACGCCCTCACCTACACCGTGAATAACGACAAGTTTACGTATGTGCTTTGATCGAGCCTTAGAATAGAATGTCCGCAATTCCCTTAATTGGATCGACAGAATTTCAGCGTTGGACATCCCCACATTGGAATCTGTCAGGGCTTCAATATGCAAATCGATCTCCCAAACATCGATCGGTCTTTTTGAACCGGTTCTGCTTTCTTTTCGAACGGTAAAATGTTCTTGAGTGATCGAATCATCTTCATTGATCTGCGCGACAGCATCGTCAGGTAATTTATAGTCCTCACCATAGATCTTCACCAGTTCATCTCCCCGGAAATCGCGCTCAAAACCATCCCCATCTTCCACACGATAGCGATTGTCCGGAAGGACGATTTTTACCATACCTCCTCCCTTTTCATAAAGAAACCCAACTTTCTCACCGGGTTGAAAGGATCTTAAACCACCACTCATAATGAGATACAAAAAAATCGTAATTGGCAATGAATACAAACGGAAGTGACAAGACCGCAACCCAAAGCACAATGATGATAACCTTAAACAGAACCGAGGCATCCTTATGAACAGGGCTAACTAAAACGCTGTTCACCTGACTGGCCATTATCGGGTCTGCTTGCTCACTATCCACACTTTCCACAAAAGACTTGAGATTCGGAATCCTGTCCATCAAGACTTCCTTGATCTTGAAGTAATCGCGATTACTTAACAGGTTATAGGTTGTCCTGTAGTTGATATTCTCGTTTTTCAATTCTCTTCTTAAGTAATACTGATTCTGGATAGTTCTTACCCTAAATGCCATAAAGAAACCAAAAGCGATCATGACCCAACTGTCAATGAACCAACCGAAACCGATCAATACCAGGGAAGAAATGAAGGTAAAGATCAAGAGGAACAGGTCGTGATTGGCCTTGATAAGCAACTTAAACAATTGACCTCCATCCAGTGGATCCAGAGGTATGAGATTAATTATGTTCAGTAAAAGGAATAAAAAGGAGAGATCCATAAACCATGTATTGTGATAGATCCCCGCCAAATACAGCAATACCAAACCCAGTAAAATTCCCGGAAAGGGTCCTGCCCCGGCAACCAGTAAACTTTGGCGTTGTGAATATTCTTCTTTACTTCCCTGAACAAACGCTCCCATAAGCGGAATAAACAGCATTCTGACGTTCTGGTATCCGAAAAGTTTCATGAGCAAAAAATGTCCGAGCTCATGAATGATCAGGACGATTACCAGATTGAAAACGAAAACAGACTCCTCAGTAAAAACCAGGAGGAAAGTAAGCACGAACAATACAAGGGAAAAAACGGTCAGAGCCAGATTTCCCTTAGCACGTTGCTCTGCCAGCTCAGGTTTTTCGGGATAAAAATCAAATTCTGCTTCCATTATTACTTCTTCTTAAGGAGCACATATGGTATAAGTACCTCTTCCAGTGAAATACCTCCGTGCTGAAAAGTGTTACCGTAGTAGTTCACAAAATGATTGTAGTTGTTTGGGTATACGAAGAAATCACTTCCTCCCGCAAAAACGTATTCAGAAGCAAGTTTAGAAGATGGAAGAAATACATCCTGCGGATTTCGCACAACAAACACCTCCTTTTCATTGTAACTGAGGCCTCGTCCAACTTTGTATCTCAAATTTGAATTCGTATTCCTTTCTCCTATGATCTTAACCGGATTTGTCACTCTAACCGTTCCGTGATCTGTGGTAACGATCAATTTTGCTCCGCTTTCAGCGATCTTCTTAACGATCTCATGCAAAGGTGAATGTTCGAACCAGGAAACAGTGATCGATCGGTAGGCTGATTCATTATCGGCAAGTTCTCTGATAACTTCCATTTCCGTACGGGCATGGGAGAGCATATCAACGAAATTGTACACAATAAAGCTGATGTCATTTTCCTTCAGTTGACTGAAATTATCAGCCAGTTTTTTTCCCGCATCAAAATTGGTGATCTTATTATAGGACCAGCGCACATTTTTACCTAATCGCTTCAAATTTGCCTCCAGGAAATCCTTCTCATGCAAATTTTTCCCCCCTTCCTCTTCTTCATTCTTCCACATCGTCGGGAAGCGTTTTGCGATCTCACTTGGCAACAGCCCGGCGAAAAAGGCATTTCTTGCATAATGCGTGGCTGTTGGCAGTATCGAATAGATCACTTCCTCTTCTTCCAAGGTGAAATACTTTGAAAAATGTGGCTGAAGTACCTTCCACTGATCAAAGCGCAGGTTATCTATGACCAGAACGAAGACCTTACCACTGCCGATCTCCGGCGCGATCCTATCCTTCATCAAATGATGGATCATGAGCGGCGACTCTTCCGGATCATTCAGCCAGTCTGCATAATTGTTCTCCACAAATCGCGTAAAAAGAGAATTGGCTTCCTTCTTCTGCATTTCAAGGATCTCACGCATTCCTTTATCCTCGATCCGGTCGAGCTCGAGCTCCCAATAAACGAGTTTTCTGTAAAGATCTGTCCATTCCGTGGCATCAAGCCTTCCACTCAACTGCATTCCCAACTGTCGGAATTCCTGCTGGTAATTGAGATTAGTCCGCTGTGATACCAACTTACTCTGATCAAGGTTCTTTTTTATGCTAAGAAGTATCTGATTCGGATTCACCGGCTTGATCAGATAGTCTGCGATCTTACTTCCGATCGCTTCCTCCATAATGTGTTCTTCCTCACTTTTTGTGATCATCACGACAGGAACATATGGCTTCGCCTCCTTGATCCTGGTCAAGGCCTCAAGCCCGGATATACCCGGCATGTTCTCATCGAGAAAAATGATATCATAGTGCTCCTCTCCACTCTTTTCCACCGCATCAGACCCATTGTTCACCGCGTCGACCTTATAACCTTTCGATTCGAGGAACAGTATATGAGGTTTAAGAAGTTCTATCTCATCATCTGCCCAAAGTATTTTCCCTTGCATTAGAGGCTTTTTTGTTAATTTTGAAACTGAAAATAAAGGTATTCAATTGCGACCGAATCTCAACCGAAAAAACAAAAAGAAAATAGTAAACGATCCTGTTTATGGATTTATTACAATTCCCGATGAGTTCATCTTCGATCTGATTGAACACCGGTACTTTCAACGCCTTCGGAGAATCATGCAATTAGGCATGAGTCACCTCGTATATCCGGGTGCGATCCACACACGTTTCAACCATGTACTCGGTGCCATGCACCTTATGACCCACGCTGTTTCCGTGATTCGAAGAAAGGGAAATGAGATCACTCCGGACGAAGAAAGAGCGGTACTTATTGCGATCCTCCTTCACGACATAGGACACGGCCCATTCTCCCATGCCCTAGAATATGATATTGTGAATGGTGTGAGCCACGAACAGATCTCCGAATTCTTTCTTCAAAGGCTGAGTGAGGAGTTTGGTGACGATCTGAACCATGCACTGTTAATCTTCAGGAACAAGCATTCAAAGCCGTTCCTTCATCAGTTGGTTTCAAGTCAACTGGACATGGACCGGATGGACTACCTCAACCGAGACAGTTTTTACACCGGGGTATCTGAAGGGGTCATCGGCAGCGAGCGCCTGATCGAAATGCTGGATGTTGTGAACGGAAATCTGGTTCTTGAAGAAAAGGGAATCTACTCCGTTGAAAAGTTCATTGTTGCGCGTCGCCTCATGTATTGGCAGGTCTATATGCATAAAACAGTTGTTGCGGCTGAATTCATGCTGATTAATGCATTGAGAAGAGCCAAACAACTTTGTGCAGAAGGATATGAATTATTTGCCAGTCCCAGCCTGAGATTCTTCCTTGATAACAACATACATACTGCCGACTTTAAAAAGCGACCGGAGGTATTGGAACATTTTGCCGATCTGGACGATTATGACATCCTTGGCGCGTTGAAAGTATGGCAAAAGCATCCGGACAAGATCCTTTCGGCACTGGCCACACGACTGGTGAACAGGAACTTATTCAAGATCGAGATCTCCACTGAACCTTTCAGTGTCGACAGGATCCAGCTGGAAAAAGAAATGGTCAGACAGCAATTTGATCTTGAAGGCAATGAAGTCGATTTCTTTGTTTATGCGGACATTCTTAGTAACAACGCATACAACCAGAACAAGCAGAACATTAATATGCTGATGAAGAACGGGGAGATCATTGATCTTAGCAAAGCTTCCGATAACCTTAACATTTCCGCCCTTGCCTCACCGGTTGAGAAGTTCTTCCTCTGTTATCCGGTTGGTTAAAAGTTCGTATCCAGCAGATCGCTTTGGACGATCCTTGGCGTTTTGGATGGTAATTGGATCAATGTTATAATCGTAAACGCGAATAACATAAAACACAAGAGGCACAACGCATAAAAACCTGCTCCTACTTCCATTGTCACTTTTGGACCAAAAAATTGCAAATGAAAGGTAATTCCGAAATGGATCACAAAAAGCGACAATCCGTTTATAGTCGCACCGATAATTGAAAAGACTCCCCAGATCTTTGTTTTCGCGAAATACAGTAAAATCAGGGTTACGTAAAAAAACACCTGAAGCGCAAGAACCTCGATTTCCTGATAAGCACTGTAATACTGAACGCTGGGTGTAGCACGGGCGCTATTGCCAAGAATCGTTGTATACTGGGTAGAATGTATACTTTCCACTCGAAACGGGAGGGCGTAAACGATGAGTAACACGATAAAAAAACTGAAAACAAGGATCCTCCGTTTACGAGATCCCATATTTATTGTTTAGACAATTTTCCCGCTTTCCAGTCCTGGATCAGTTTCGCCCATGAATAGGGATTGAGGAGGTTATTGACCGGTAACTGCCCATTCGTATAGATCCTGGATAATTGTTGGTTCAAGGCATAACCGTATGAAAGGGAAGCATCACCTTCAAGACGAGCTGCAACAAAGGCAAGACTTTCTCCGGAGAGTTCCCTCTGAGCACGTCGCAAGGCATCATCATACGGCTCCATATTCACAAAATACCGGGCAAAATCCTCACGTGAAGGCCATGGATAAACGGTTACCTCCGGAAGGTTAAGTGTATCCTTCTGCATCATGTGGATCATTGAATAACGATTTTCCCTTAAGGTATCGGGAACAATATAGGTTGAGGTCTTAAAGCCATAACCCGAAAAAACCAACGTATCGCCCGGAAAAACCACCATGGAAAAAAAACCGTAATAATCAGAGATCACACCGCGATGAAGGGATCGATCATAAACGGTTGTGTAAGGAAGTTGACTCAAATCTTCCTCCGATACGGCAACTCCTGAAAGCTGGATAAGCTTTGACGTATCGATCTGAGCATTCACCCGACCAGAAAACATCACAAGAACCATAAGCGGCAGAACTGATCTGAAAACGAAAGACTTGATTACAACCATGAACACAAGAGTACAATATAAATTTTAACCGACCGGAACATTTTCGAAAAATTAACAAAACAAAAAACCTACCAAAAATGGCTGATCACAGGAAACTGAAAACGCTCTTATCTCAGAAAAAAATCTTAGTTTTGCAGGAATTTATTTAACAAATAGATTCTCATGTCACTTTCCAACATCAGTCAGATCCAAGAAGGACTTACCTACGATGACGTTCTGCTTGTACCGGCCTATTCAGAGGTTCTCCCAAGAGATGTACAACTTAAGAGCAAACTAACGCGCAACATTGAAGTAAATACCCCGATCATGTCCGCTGCCATGGACACGGTCACTGAGGCACGTCTGGCTATTGCTATTGCTCAACAGGGCGGAATTGGTGTGATCCATAAGAACATGCCTATCGCTGATCAGGCGTTACAGGTAAGAAAGGTGAAGCGCTCTGAGAGCGGAATGATTCTGGATCCTGTTACCCTTCAGGAGGATGCACTCGTTAAGGATGCCCTGAACCTTATGAAGGAAAATTCGATAGGAGGAATTCCAGTTATTGATCAGGAAAGACATTTGAAGGGGATCGTAACCAACAGGGATCTCAGATTCGAAAAGAACCTGAACAGACCGATCCGTGAGGTAATGACCTCTGAAAAGATCGTCACAACTTCCGATGGAACGGATCTGTCCACAGCTGAGGAGATCCTGCAGGAAAACAAGATCGAAAAACTTCCTGTAGTGGATGGAAATAATAAACTGATCGGTCTGATCACCTACCGTGATATCATTAAGGTGAAGACCCATCCAAGTTCGTGTAAAGATTCTTACGGTAGGCTCCGAGTTGCTGCTGCAGTAGGTGTTACACAAGATACGATCGAAAGGGTAACTGCCCTGGTTGACGCGGGAGTAGATGCGATCGTTATTGACACAGCTCACGGACACTCCAGAGGAGTTGTTGACAAACTGAAAGAAGTTAAATCCAAGTTCCCAAAACTGGATGTGATCGTTGGAAATATAGCTACACCTGAAGCAGCGCGCTATCTGGTCGATGCAGGCGCGGATGCTGTTAAGGTTGGGATCGGTCCTGGTTCAATCTGCACCACCCGAGTGATCGCAGGTGTTGGAGTTCCACAACTTTCAGCCGTTAATGACGTAGCAAAAGAACTGGAAGGCACAGGTGTTCCCGTAATTGCTGACGGAGGAATAAGATATACAGGAGATATTGTCAAGGCAATCGCTGCCGGAGCTGATATCGTAATGATCGGTTCGATGTTTGCGGGTGTTGAAGAATCTCCGGGTGAGACGATCATTTATGAGGGAAGAAAGTTCAAATCCTATCGCGGAATGGGTTCATTGGAGGCCATGCAGAAAGGTTCAAAGGACCGTTATTTCCAGGATGCGGAAGATGATATTAAAAAACTGGTACCGGAAGGGATCTCCGGACGTGTACCATACAAAGGAAATCTCGTTGAGGTAATGTACCAGATCATTGGTGGACTTCGTGCAGGTATGGGATATTGCGGAGCGCCAACCATTGACAGATTAAAAGGCTCTAAATTCGTAAGGATCACTTCAGCCGGAATGCGCGAATCACATCCTCACGATGTAACCATTACAAGAGAAGCGCCTAATTATAGTATTAAATAAACTAGGAACACTTAAAACTATCCACATGAACAAACAACTATTGGCCGTAATCGGTCTGTTGCTTTCCCTGGGGCTCAATGCTCAGAAAAATGACCCTGTTATTCTGGAACTCAACGGAAAACCTGTTACAAAATCAGAGTTTTTACAGATCTACCTGAAGAACAATAACGATCCTAAGTACGACAAGGCGTCTCTGGATGAGTATATGGAGCTTTTCAAGAAGTTCAAACTGAAGGTTGCTGAAGCTGAAGCACTGGGCTATGACACTGTTCCCAAGCTAAAGAAAGAGCTCGATGGATACCGCAAACAGCTGGCTCTCCCCTATCTTATTGATTCAGCGAAGAATGAAGCACTGGTTCGCGAGGCCTATGAACGGACGCGCACTGAAATCAGAGCTTCTCATATCCTGATCAAAGTTGAATCCAATGCTTCTCCTGCAGACACTTTAGCAGCGTGGAACAAGATCATGGCGCTTAAAAAGAGGATCGAAAAAGGAGAAGAATTCAGTTCAGTTGCCAAAGGTAAAGGTGGATCGGAAGATCCTTCAGCTGCAAGCAATGGTGGAGACATCGGATTTTTCACGGCATTCCAGATGGTATATCCGTTTGAGGAGAAGGCATACAACACGCCGGTAGGATCTGTTTCAGAACCCTTCCGAACTCGCTTTGGATACCATATTCTCAAAGTTACGGACAAGCGTTCGGCTCGTGGAACGATCAAAACATCGCATATCATGGTATCTGTTCCCAGAGAGGCATCTCCCGAGGATGTCGCTGCTTCAGAGAAAAAGATCAATGAACTCTATGATAAACTGATGTCTGGAGGTAATTTCGAAGAGCTGGCTAAGGATCATTCAGATGACCCAAGCACGAGCACCAAAGGGGGTATCCTTCCTCCTTTTGGAACCGGCACTACAACGCGAATGGTTCCGGTATTTGAAGATGCTGCCTTCGCGCTCAAAAACGATGGAGACATCAGTAAACCGGTTCGTACCGAATATGGATTTCACATCATCCGAAGACTGGAATGGAAAGATGTTCAACCATATGAGAACATGAAAAAAGAACTTCAGACCAAGGTGAATAAAGATGAACGTTCCAAGAAGACACAGGATTCTTTTGTTGCCAACCTTAAGACAGAATATTCATACACGAACCATAGTAAAAAAGCACTGAAATGGTTCTACAAGAATCTGGATTCAACCTATTTCATGGGTAAATGGAGCGCCTCTGATCTGAAATCCAATAAACCGGTATTCTCCATCGACGGTAAGAAATATAATCAAAAGGACTTTGCGAAATACCTGGAGAACAATTACAGGTCTGTTCGTCGCGATGATGCGAAAGTAGTTGTCAACAACCAGTTCAAGGCATGGGAAAAAGAATCCATTCTGGCATATGAAGAATCTAAATTGTCCGGAAAATATCCTGAATTTAAAGCCTTACTCAACGAATACCATGATGGAATTCTGTTATATGAGATCATGACGGACAAAGTATGGAACAAGGCGATCAAGGATACGGTAGGACTAAAGAAATTCTTCGAAGAGAACAGATCAAAGTACATGTGGGGTAAACGCGTGGATGCGGTGGTCTATGAGTGTCTTAATCAGAAACTGGCAGATGAAGTATACAAGATGATCCAGAATGACACGATCAATTCGAAACATGTCCTTGAAAAGATCAACAAGGAAAGTGAATTGAATCTCAGAGTTCGCACCAATAAGTTCGACATTGAATCTACTACCTACCTAAAGGATAAGAACCTTAAAAAAGGAGTCAACAAACCCTACGAATCAGATGGCAAGATCTATGTTGTAAAAGTAAATGAGACCTTAGAGCCGCGTGAGAAGGAATTCACAGAAGCGAAAGGAGCTGCTACATCAGACTACCAAAACTGGCTCGAGAAGAACTGGCTGGATGAACTCGCCAAAAAGCATACGATCAAGGTGAACTATGACGTGCTTTACTCCCTTGGTAAATAAAAAAGATAACCTTGTCAAACGGGCTGGCATTTTCGTCAGCCTGTTTTGTTTTTTCATACTGGTTTCCTGTTCAGGTGAGGAAATTGTAGCCTCGGTAAATGACAATACACTTTCGCGACAAGATGCGGAGATCATGATGCAGGACCTCGGCTATGACATTAATAAAAAAGACGACTGGAACAGATTTCTTGACACATGGATACGCAATGAAGTAATGCGTCAGGAACTAAGTGCCTCAAACCCTGAACGGTACAAAGCGCTTGAATTAAGGTCGGAGGATTACCTGGGTAATTTATCTGTACTTGAACTGGAGGAAAGAGAGATCCTTAAAAAATTGGATACCGTGGTGACCGAGGAAGAGATCAAAAGGCATTTTGAAGAGAACCGTGAATCATTCCTTCTTCAGGATTACCTGGTCAAGGCACTTTATCTTAAGATCTCAAAAGAAGCTGCCATTACAGATGATCTGGCAAAGGCCTTCCTGTTAAAAAATGATAAAGACCTAAGCAAAGTGAATAGTTATGCTAAAATTTACGCTGAGAATTACTATTTCGACGATGAACAGTGGGTATATTTCACAGAGCTAACGAAGGATATTCCATTGAAGCAATTCAACGTAGACAATATCGTTCTCAACAGAACAAAAACCTACTTCTCTGATGAAGAATACACTTACTTTCTAAATATCATTGACTACACATTAAAGGACGAAACACCTCCGTTGGACTTTCTGAAGCCACAGATCCGTGAGATCATACTTTCAGAAAGGATTAACCATTTAAGAGAGGGTTTGGGATCGTCACTTTATGCAAAAATTCGAAAGAAATATGATGTATCGAACAATTATCACTAGTCTGGCACTGATCATCTGTGTTGTTGTCAAGGCCCAGGAAGCTAAACCCATCGACAGGATCGCTGCTCAGGTTGGTGACAATATTATTCTGATGTCTGACCTTCAGGCTCAAAAACTTCAGGCGATACAGGCCGGACTGCAGGTCACACCTGAAATGGACTGTTCGGTACTCGAAGAGCTCATGTACAATGAACTCCTGTTGAATCAAGCAAAGCTGGATAGTATTGAGATCACAGACCAGCAGGTTGACGCCGAAATGGAAAACAGACTCAGGGTACTTGAGCAACAAATGGGTGGACGAGATAAACTTGAAAAATTCTATGGAAAGACCGTAACCCAGATCAAGGAAGAATTCAGACCGATCATCAGGGACA
>Ga0315904_10007646_pt1 | contig 14474 bp, 14 predicted proteins | sample LakEriMetagenome_6_FD_203529 | JGI IMG/M metagenome (GOLD analysis project Ga0315904, IMG submission 203529) | Freshwater fungal communities from buoy surface, Lake Erie, Ohio, United States - Buoy 12 MA120 | ecosystem: Environmental > Aquatic > Freshwater > Lake | place: USA: Lake Erie, Ohio... | reverse complement strand
TCATAGGCCTGGCCGATCAGCGCGCCCAGGCTGGCGGCAATCACCATCCGGGTGAACATCTGGAACGAGCTGGCCGCCCCGGCAATCCGGGCGAAAGGCTGCAGCGCGATCGAGCCGAAATTGGCCCCCATGAAGCCGACCAGGCACATGTTGAGCGCCATCACCGGCACGAATTGCCACAGCGTCTGGTTGGGCAGGTGCGCCAGCCAGACCTGCACCGCGCTGACCGCGATGAAGACCAGCAGCGCCGTGTGCGAAACCCGCCGCGCCCCGAACCGCTCGACGATCCGCGAATTGGTGAAATTGGCCAGGGCCATCCCGCCCGCCATCGCCGCGAAGAGCAGCGGGAAGGTATCGCCGGCGCCGAAATGTTCGGCAACCAGCTGCTGGGCCGAATTGATATAGCCGAACAGCCCCGCCACAAGCAGCGAGGCACCGAATACATAGCCCATCGCCGCGCGGTTGGTGGCCGCTTCCCACATGTTGGCGGCGATCACGCGCGGGGCGATCGACTGGCGGTTGGCCGGATCGAGCGTTTCGGGCAGGCGGATCCAGGCCCAGATCCACACCGCCACCCCCAGCAGCGCCATGCCGCCGAAGATCCAGCGCCAGCTCGCCACGGCCAGCACCGCCTGGCCAAAGCTGGGCGCGGCCATCGGCACGATCATGAAGATCACCGCCACGGTCGATTGCGCGCGCGCCATCCGGTCACCCGAAAAACGGTCGCGGATGATCGCGGTGGGCAGCACCGAAAGCCCGGCACTGGTGATCGCCTGCAGCGCGCGCAGCACCAGCAGGGCGGTGAAATCCGTCACCAGCGCGCAGGCCACCGTCAGCGCGACATAGGCCGCGAGGCTGATAAACAGCACCGGGCGGCGCCCGAACCGGTCGGCCAGCGCGCCGGGAAACAGCGCGCCGATCCCCGCCGCGATCAGGTAGACGCCCACCACCAGCTGGCGATCGTTGGGATCGCGCACGCCAAGGTCCTGGGCCATGATCCCCAGCGCGGGCAGCATGGCATCGATGCACAGCGCCTGCAGCGCCATGATCATGGCCATCAGCGCGACAAATTCGCGCTCGCCCAGGCTGACGCCCGGCGCAGATGGACTCGCTGCCGGCATGGCCAAGCCCTTGGCCTGTTCGCGCGGCGCTGGCCAGACTGAATTCGCATGGGTAAGCCTTCGCCATGGCCGAAGACCCATCCGACGCGGTATTCGATGACCTTCCGGGCCAGGGCCTGAGGAAGATCATCCATGTCGACATGGACGCCTTCTATGCCAGCGTCGAACAGCGCGATAACCCGGACCTGCGCGGAAAACCGGTGGCAGTGGGCGGGGATGGACCGCGCGGGGTGCTGACCACCTGTTCCTATGAAGCGCGCAAGTTCGGCTGCCGCTCGGCAATGCCTTCGGTCACGGCGAAACGGCTGTGCCCGCAGCTGATCTTCGTGCGGCCGCGCTTTGCCGTCTATACCGCCGTGTCGCGCCAGATCCGCGAGATCTTCCACGAGTTTACCTCGCTGGTCGAGCCGCTGGCGCTCGACGAAGCCTTCCTCGACGTGACGGCGGACGAGAAGGGCATCGGTTCGGCCACCCGCATTGCCGAGCTGGTCCGGGCGCGGATCAAGGCGGAAACCGGGCTGACCGCCAGCGCGGGCGTGTCCTACAACAAGTTCCTCGCCAAGCTGGCCAGTGACCAGAACAAGCCCGATGGCCTGTGCTTGATCCGCCCCGGCGAGGGCGCAGACTTCGTCGCCCGCCTGCCGATCCGCCGGTTCCACGGGATCGGCCCCAAGGGTGCGGACAAGATGGCCGCGTTGGGGATCGAAACCGGCGCGGACCTGGCCGCCAAGGACATCCTTTTCCTGCGCGAGCATTTTGGCAGCCAGGCCGATTACCTGTTCCGCGCCGCACGCGGCATCGACCTGCGCTGGGTCAAGGCCGACCGGGCGCGCAAGTCGGTGGGGGCAGAACGCACCTTCGATCACGACATCTCCTCTGGCCCCGCGCTGCGCGAGGCGCTGGAGCGGATCGTCCAGCTGACCTGGGACCGGATCGAGAAGAGCAAGGCGGAGGGCCGGACCGTGACGCTGAAGCTCAAGCTCAAGGACTTCACCGGCCTGACCCGCGCCCGCTCCACGCCGCAGCCGGTGCGCGATCGCAACGAGTTTGCGGAAATCGGTCATGCCCTGCTGAACGAGCTGTTGCCGCTGCCCCAACCCGTGCGGCTGATGGGGTTGACCCTATCCCACCTGACCGAGGACGAGCCGGACGAGGCTCCCACCCCGGCCCGCGCGGCTAGCCAGCTGTCGCTGTTCTGATCCAGCCCGCGAGGTTGTCCTGCAGCTGCCGCGCGAGGTCGGGCGGCAGGGCATCGGGGACAAAGAACCGCGCTTCGACAATCTCGCGGCCGTCGCCCTGCGGCAAGCCTACCGCCTGGCCGCTGATCACGTGGACACGGTTGGTCGCCCCGGCCAGCGGCTCCTCGATCACGGCGATCTCGCGCGGGTCAAGCAGCGCGCAGCGGGTTTCCTCGGCCAGTTCGCGGCAGGCGGCCAGGATCGGCTCTTCCCCGCGCGCCACCCCGCCCCCGGGCAGCATCCAGCGCCCGCTGCCATAGGAATGGCGGACCAGCAGCACTCGCCCCTCGCCATCAAAGGCCAGCACGCGGCAGCCGATCAGCAGCGGCTTCCTGATCCGCCACCAGACCACCCGCAGCCGGTGCGCCTGGACCAGCAGCGCCCGGTGCAACGGGGGCGGGATCAGGCGAAACACGTGACCGGCTGATGCGCGGCGCCGAGCAGGCGGGCGACCGGCAGATCGTGCTCGCTTCGTACGGCCGCTTCGAACAGCGCGCGCTTGTCCTCTCCCCGGATCACGAAGATCACCGCATCGCTGTTGAGCAAGGCCGGGATGGTCAGGCTGAGACGATCGAACGGGGCTTCGGGCGGCAGCGGATCGGGGGTCAGGCGGCGCAGCGCCAGCGGATCGTCGGCGCGCGGATCGGTGTTGGGAAACAGGCTGGCAATATGGCCATCGCCGCCCATGCCGAGCCAGGCGATGGCAAAGTGCGGCGGCACGGCACCTTCGCTCAGCGCCACCACCCGCGCGCCCACCGGTTCGAGCAAGGCACGGATCCGCCCGATATTGCTGGCCGGATGGTCTTCCGGCACGATCCGGTCATCACCCGGCCAGATCGCTATCCGGCTCCAGTCGAGCGGGCGGCGGGCCAGTTCGGCCAGGATCGGGAAAGGGGTGGAGCCGCCGGGGACGGTGATGGCAATTGCGCCATCGGCGCTGGCAAGGGCAGCGGTCAGGCGATCGAAGAGCCAGTCGGCAATGGCCTGGTCGGAACTGTCGGGGAGGATGGCAACGTTTTGCATGGCACTGCCTTAAGCGCAGCCGGGCGCGATCACAAATAGCCCGTGGCCCGAAGCCCCAACCCGAGCGCGCCAATCAGCAGGACTGCGCCGAGTCCAAGCCGCAGTCTGACCAGCCATGCGGCTTGCAGCGTCCCGACCAGCGCCCAGCCAGCAGCGACCATCAGGACCGCGCCAATCGCCCCGCCAAGGCCGGTAACCAGCGGGGCGCGGGTCAACGCGGCCAGGGCAAAGACCAGGAACCGCGCCGCATCGGTCAATTGCAGCGCAAAGATGACGATCGCGAAGGCACCCAGCGAATTGGTCGGTTCGGCCGGGGCGCGGCGCGGGGTCAGCACGATCAGCTCCAGCCCCGCCAGACCCAGCGCCAGCGCGACCAGGAACAGCCGGGCATTGCCGGTCATCATTCCGGCAACCTGCGCCCCGCCCCAGGCCGCGAGGCCCGCCGCCAAGGCTCCGCTGGTCAGCGCCACCAGCAGCACGGCCGGCCGGGCGCCCTGCCGTTCGGCCAATTGTGCCACCAGCACCTGGTCGCGCGCACCGAACCCGACCACCAGTGTGGCAAGCAGGGCAAGGAGCAGGCCGGTCATCGCGTGTCAGTCCCTGAACATGGCGCGGGCAATCAGCGCCCGCTGCCCCACGGTAAGCAGGCACAGCGCCGCATAGCCATAGGCAAGCGGCGCGAAGTGCTGCGGCCACAGGCACATGGCGCAGAACACCAGGATCGTCTCGGTCCCTTCGGCAAGGCCGGTGTTGTAGAAGAAGCTCTTGCGGCCATGCGCGGCGGTTTCCAGCCCGCGCTTGGCGGCGAGGGTAGCGAAGGCCAGGAAGCTGGTCCCGGTCAGGGTGAAGCTCGCCACCAGCACCAGCGCGGGCAGCACATTGTCCGGCGCGGACAGGGCAAAGCCCAGCGGCACCGCCACGTAGAACACGAAATCGAGCAGGATATCGAGGAACCCGCCAAAATCGGTCAATCCGCGTACCCGGGCGACGGCCCCGTCCAGCCCGTCAAGCAGGCGGTTGGCGAGGATCAGGGCAAGCGCAAGCAGGAACTCCCGTTCGGCCAGCGCCCAGGCCGCGCCGAGGGCCGGAATAAGGCCCGCAAGAGTCACGGCATTGGCCGAAATTCCCGCCCGCGCCAGCACCCGGCCCAACGCATTGAGCGGCGGATCGATCAGCGGGCGAAGGCGCGCATCAAGCATGGCCGGTCAGCGCCAGGTCACCAGGCCGATCACCGCCCCGGTCATCAGCGAGGCGAAGTTTCCGGCGATCCAGCTCTTCATGCCAAGGCCCGCCACTTCGGCCCGGCGTTCGGGCGCGAGCGTGGCCATGGTCGAGACGATCAGGCCAACGCTGGCGAGGTTCGCCACCCCGCACAGCGCATAGGTCACGATCAGCAGGCTGCGCGGATCGAGCGTTCCGGCGGGCAGTGCAGCCAGATCGAGATAGGCGACATATTCGTTGAGTACCGCCTTGGTCCCCATCAGCGCACCGGCCGCCCCGGCCTGGTCCCACGGCACGCCCACGGTCCACATAAGCGGGGCGAGCGCCCAGCCGAACAGCCGTCGCAGGGTCAGCGGTGTGCCCTCTACGAGCGGCAGCAGGGCCAGCGCCTGGTCGACCAGATTGACCAAAGCGAAGACCGTGATGATGATCCCGATCACCGCGAGGACCAGCGTGACCCCCTCCATCGCGCCGCGCACCAGCGCATCCATCGAGCCTTCGTACTTGAGGCCAGGCTCGGCAGGAGCGCTGTTTTCCGCCGTCTCCGGCGCACCCGGCACCATCAGCCGGGCAATCAGCACGGCGGCGGGGAGCGAGATCAGCGAGGCGACGATCATGTGCCCCACGGCATTGGGGACAGTCTTGCTTAGCGTGGTGGCATAGAGCACCAGGATCGCGCCCGAGATCGTCGCCATGATCATGCACATCACGGTGAACAGGTCCGTGCGGTTCATCCGGCCCAGCCAGGCCCGCAGCACCAGCGGAGTTTCGACCACGCCGAGGAAGACCGTCGCCCCGCCCGCTAGGCCGACCTCACCCCGCACTCCAAGCGTGCGGCGCAGCGCCCAGGCGAGGCCCCGCACCAGCACACGCAGCACACCCCAATGCCACAGCAGCGCCGAGAGCGCGGAAAATACGATGATCAGCGGCAGGATCTGGAAGGCGATCACCACCGGGGGCTGTTCCCCCGGCTTCAGCAGGAAGGGAATTGGCGCCCCGCCGGTATAGCCGAACATGTAGCTTGAGCCGACCAGCGTCGCCCGCTCCACCGCCGCCACCGCGCGGTTGGCATAGCCGACCAGGTCCCAGACGAAGGGGACGCGGGTAACCACCAGGGCGATGGCCAGCTGCGCCAGCAGCGCCGCGCCGATCCAGCGCCAGCCGGGCCGGGCGGCGCGATCTTCCGACAGGCCCCAGGCCAGCAGCAGGATCAGCGCGAGGCCGATCAGCCCTTGCAGGTTGGCGAGCAGGCTCACCCCAGCCGCCATTCGTGATAGCGCCCGATCCAGTTCAGCAGCCGTTCGGGCTTGTGCTTCTGCTTCCAGCGCCCGGCGGCGAACTTGTTCGCTTCGGCCAGGGTCGGGTACATGTGGATCGTGGCGATGATCTTGTTGAGGCCCAGCCCATGCTTCATCGCCAGCACATATTCGGCCAGCAGTTCGCCCGCGTGTTCGCCAACGATGGTCACGCCCAGGATCTTGTCCTTGCCCGGCGGGGTCAGCACCTTGACGAAGCCGGTGGTGGCGCTTTCGGCAATCGCCCGGTCGAGTTCGTGCAAGGGGAACAGGGTCACCTCGTGCGGGATGCCCTGGGCGGCCGCCTCGGCCTCGTTCAGCCCGACCCGGGCCACTTCGGGATCGATATAGGTGGTCCAGGGGATCACCCGGTAATCGACCTTGAACCGCTTGAGGTGCCCGAACAGCGCGTTGACCCCGGCAAACCAGGCCTGGTGCGAGGCCACATGGGTGAACTGATACGGCCCGATCACGTCCCCGGCGGCGAACACGTTGGGATAGATCGTGGCGAGGTTGGCATCGACCGCCAGCGGCGCGGCAGGATCGATCCCCAGCGCTTCCAGCCCATAGCCATGCAGCCGCGCCTTGCGCCCGACGGCGAGCAGCAGGGCATCGAACTCGACCCGCCGCTCGGCCCCGTCATGCTCGGCGACCAGCACCTTGCCTTCCACCCGCAGCGCCCGATGGCCGGTGAGGACGGTCACGCCCGACTTTTCCAGCGCCGCCTGCGCCAGCGCCGCGACATCGGCATCTTCACGCGGGAGCAGCCGCTCGCCCAGTTCGACCTGGGTCACGTCGGCGCCCAGCCGGGCGAGCGCCTGGCTCAGCTCGCAGCCGATCGGCCCGCCGCCCAGCACCGCGATCCGGCGCGGCAGCTCGTCCATGGCGGAAAGCGCATCCCACAGCGTCTCGGTGGTGAGATAGCCCGCCTCGGCCAGCCCCGGCAGGTCCGGCACCACCGGCTCGGCACCGGCGGCGATCACGATCGCGCGGGTGGTTAGCCGCTGGACCGTGCCATCATGCCGCGCGATCTCCACCGTCCAGGGATCGACGATGGTGGCGCGGCCCTCCACCACATCGACGCCAAGGCCGGTATAGCGCTCGACGCTGTCATTGGGTTCGATCGCGGCGATGATCCCGCGCAGCCGGGCCATCACTTCGCTGAGGTCATGCTGCGGTTCGGCCGCTTTCAGGCCATAGGCATCGGCGCGGCGGATCATTTCCGCCACCTTGGCGCTCTTGAGCAGGGCTTTCGACGGCACGCAGCCATAGTTGAGGCAATCGCCGCCCATCTTGCCGGCTTCGACCAGCGTCACTTTCGCCTTCACGGTCGAGGCGACCAGCGAGGTCACCAGCCCCGCCGCCCCCGCACCGATCACCACGAGGTTGCGATCATAGCGTTTCGGCCGCGTGAACCCCGCATAGACCCGGCGGCGGCGCAGCGCGGCCATGATCCATTTGCCCACCCACGGCAGCAGGCCCAGCGCCACGAAGGAACCCAGCAACGCGGGGGAGGCAATGTCCTTCAGGCTTTCGATCCGCGCCAGTTGCGTGCCCGCATTCACATAGACCAGCGTGCCCAGCACCATCCCGACCTGGCTGACCCAGTAATAGGTCCAGACCCGGATCGGGGTCAGCCCCATCAGCAGGTTGACCGCGAAGAACGGAAAGGCCGGAACCAACCGCAGCGAGAACAGGTAAAACGCCCCGTCGCGCGCGATCCCTTCGTTGATCGGGCGCAGCGTCGCCCCGAACCGGGCCTGGACCGCATCGTGGAACAGATAGCGCGAGGCGAGGAAGGCCAGCGTCGCCCCGATGGTCGAGGCGAAGGAGACGATGACGAAGCCCGTAGTGAGGCCAAAGATCGCCCCCGCCGCCAGGGTCATGATCGCCGCGCCCGGCACCGACAGCGCGGTCAGCACCACGTAAAGCAGGAAAAATCCGGCGATCACCAGCACCGGGTGGGCGCGGTAAGTGGCGTCGATCGCGGCCTGCTGCGCCTTGAGGTTTTCAAGCGTGAGGTATTGCCCCAGGTCGAACAGGAACCAGGCGGCCAGGGCCAGCGCGAACAGCGCGGCTAGAGCAAGACGTGGCACTGGTGAATTCTCCCCGGTTTAGGTGCGGCGGGTGTAGCGGGCGATAAAGCCGCGGTCGATCCGGTCTTTGACCCGGGACAGCCAGCGCCCTGCGGCGGCGAATTGGCCCCATAAAGCGATGGTCCGCCCATCTCCGGTGGCCAGCAGGGCCAGGCGGCGCTTACCCGGCTGATAAGCGCGCAGCGGTGTTCCCGTCAGCGCCGAGCGCAGGTTGGCCGCCAGCACCGGCCCGGCCTTGACCGCGTGGACCCCGGCGCGCGGCAGGACGAGGTCGGCCCGGGCGGCGATATCGCCCGCCGCGAAGATCGCCGGTTGCGAGGTGGAGCGCAGGTCCGCCCCGGTCAGCAAGAAGCCGGAGGGATCGAGCGCGAGGCCGCTGTCCGCCAGCCAGCCGGGCGGCCCGCTGCCGGTGGCGACGATCGCCAGGTCGAGCGGCAGAATCGTGCCATCATCCAGCACCAGCCCGTCCGAGACGGCCCGCGCCATGCTGGCGTGAATAGTGACCCCGGCCCGCGCCAAGGCCGTCCGTGCCAGTCGCCGCGCCCAGCCGCCGTGCCCCGGCATGAAGCCGGCGGCGGGGGCGATCAGGTGCACATGATGCCCGCGCCGCGCCGCCGCCAGCGCCAGTTCGACCCCGGCCGCGCCGCCGCCGACCACGGCCACGACCTGGCCCGGCCCGGCGGCGCAGAATGCCTGCCACCCGGCCATGAAGCGTTCGACCGGGCGGACCGGCAGCAGCCGCGCGCCCAACGCCGCGAACCCTTCAGTTGCAATGGTCCCGCCGGTCGCCAGCGACAACAGGTCGAAGGACAATGCCTCCCCGCTGGCCAGCCGCAAATGCCGCGCCGCCGCATCCAGCCCGACCACATCGTCCAGCACCAGCCGCGCGCCAGCCGCTTCGGCCAGCGGGGCCAGATCAATCAGCAGCTCCTCCGCGCGATAGCGCCCCGCCATCCAGCCCGGCAGCATCCCCGAATAGGCCAGGTGGCGCTCGCGGGTGACCAGAATACGTTCAGTTCCCGGCAGCACATGTGCCGCCCAGTCGGCCAGCACGGCCAGGTGCGCGTGGCCGCCGCCCGCCAGGATCACGCGCTGGGGATGATTGCCGCCCGTCATGCCCGATTGACCTTGCCCGGCTTTGCTGCTCACTTCCAGCCATGACTAGACTTGGCAGCCTTTCGCAACCCGTCTGGGCCCCGCGCCTTGCGCGCTGGACCCGTGGCCTCACCCTGACCGGCGTCGTGCTGGGCGCAGCCGCGCTGGTGCTGGCGCGCTATGACCTGGTGCCCAAGCTGGCCGGGTTCGGCGGCTTCGTGATCGGCGGGCTGGTGGCCCTGCTGGCGGTGCTGCTGGGCCTCTCCGCCGCATTGGTCGGCTGGCGGACCGCATCGCCGCCGGGGGGCAAGACCTGGCTCGCGCTGCTGGTGGCGCTGGGCTATGCCGGGTTCATCGTCTCGCGGCCGATCGCGGCCGAAGGCGTCCCGCCGCTCCACGACGTGACCACCGACCTGGCCAATCCGCCAGCTTTCGAGAAGCTGCCGCTGCGCGCCGACAACCTTGCGGGCGTGGAAACGACCGAGAACTGGCGCAAGCTGCACTCTGCGGCCTATGGCCATATCAACCCGGTCTATGTGGCGAAGCCGGTGGCCGAGGTAACGGCCAATGTCGTGAAGCTGGCCGAGGAACGCGGCTGGACCGTGGCGGCGCAGGATCCGGCGCGCGGCCATGTGGAAGCGACTGCGGCAGTATCCTTCATCCGGTTTTATGACGATGTCGTGCTGCGCATCACTCCCACCCCCGATGGCAAGAGCCGGGTCGACATGCGTTCGGTCAGCCGGATCGGGGTGAGCGATTTCGGCGTCAATGCCAAGCGGATCGAGGAATTCCTGGCCGCCCTGCAAGCGGCCTGATCGCCCCGACACGCCGCCCACCCCGGACCGACGAATCGAGCTTGAACGCCGCCAACCGGCGCGATTTGCGTGCTGCCCCGGCGTGGCTGTCGATGGGTAAAATCACTAGGAGGTAAATACCGAAAGCGTGTGCTACCCCAAGGCACTGGGGGTATGTCGTTTTGGTCGAGGAAACTGACACGAAGTCGGCTGGTTTGTCGGTGTCGCAGCGGGACGCCGGGTCTGGGGCGGCGATCGTGCGCGACCTTCAGACGCCGGAAAACCTTGGTCAGGTGCTCGACGCGATCCCGCTGGCACTGGTGACCATTGACCGGAACGGGGCCATCCGCGCCTTCGGCAAGCGGGCCGAGGACATGTTCGGCTATCGCGCGGAAGAGGTGATCGGGTGCAATGTCAGCCTGCTGACCGCGCCGCATATCGCCGCCGAACACGATCACTACCTGGCCGAATATGCACGCACCGGAGTACGCCACGTGATCGGCGCGACCCGGATCGAAATGGCGCAGCACAAGTCCGGGCACCAGTTCCCGGTCGAACTGCGGGTCTCCGAGATCAGGTTGGACGGCGAGTTGGCCTATCAGGGGTTCCTCCGCCCGATCAACGGTGACGAGCTGCAACGGGGCGAGGCCAAGGCGATGCTGGCCGATCTGGCCCAGGCCTCGCGCGTTTCGGCCATGGGCGCGCTGGCCACAGCGATCGCGCACGAGCTGAACCAGCCGCTGACCAATATCGCCAATTACACCCAGGGCCTGTCGAACCTGGTCAGCCAGCAGGATGAATTCGCGGGCCGCGAGGAGGTGATGCGGGTTTTGGAAACCTGCAGCGACCAGGCGGTCCGGGCGGGCCAGCTGCTGCATCGCCTGCGCGATTTCGTGCGCGGCGGCCAGCCCCAAACGGGGCCCAATGCGGTTGCCGGGCTAGTGCGCGATGCCACGGCCCTGGCGCTGATCAATGGCTACAAGCGCACGATCCACGTGACCTACGACCTGCCGGTCGACCTGCCGCCGGTGGAAGTGGACCACCTGCAGGGCCAGCAGGTGCTGTTCAACCTGGTGCGCAATGCGCTGGAGGCGATCGATGCCGAACACGGCGGCCATCACGAACTGGTGATCGCAGCCCGGCAAGTGAACGATTTCATCGAGCTTTCGGTCGAGGATGACGGGCCGGGCATCGCCCCGGCGATTGCCGATTCCCTGTTCGAAAGCTTTGTCACCACCAAGGGTGGCGGAATGGGCGTGGGCCTGGCGATCTGCAAGCAGATCGTCGAGGCCTATGGCGGGTCGATCCATGCGGGCAAGTCGGCCCGACTGGGCGGCGCGGCCTTCCGCTTCACCCTGCCGATTTCGAGCGAGTCTGAAACTGCGGGGGGCTGAAACCATGTCGAAGCGGGTTTGCCATATCGTTGACGATGACCGGGCCGTGGCGGAATCCACGGCGTTCCTGCTGCGCACCGAAGGGATCGAGACCACGGTTCATGGCAGCGGCGAAGCCTTCATGCGCGGCCTGGCCGAGCTGGAGCCGGGCTGCATCCTGCTTGATATCCGGATGCCGGGAATGAACGGGCTGGAACTGCAGCGGCAATTGCGCGAGCAGGGCTGCGTCATGCCGGTCGTGATCATCACTGGCCACGGCGATGTCGATTCGGCAGTGCGGGCAATGAAGGACGGCGCGATCGACTTCCTGCAGAAGCCATTCTCGCGCGAGGAACTGCTGGCCGCGGTGCGCGGGGCCGAGCGGCAGGCCGCGCCCCGGCCGGCCGCGCCGAGCGCCGAAGTGGCCGAAGCCTGCAGCCGGATCGGACAACTCACCCCCCGCGAGCAGCAGGTGCTGCAGGGGCTGATCAAGGGCCATGCCAACAAGGTGATCGCCTATGACCTCGACCTCAGCCCGCGTACGGTCGAACTCTATCGCGCCAATGCGATGCGCAAGCTGGGCGTGCGCAGCCTGTCGGAAATGCTCCACCTCGCCTTCCTGGCCGGGCTGGGACAGGAAACCGGCGCGGGAGTCAGGATGACAGCATGACCCGCGGCTCTGGCGCCGGAAGCAAGGCATCGCGAGCCTGGATCCGGAACAGCGCCATCGTCCCGCCCAGCGGGCGCATGCCGACCAGATCACCCAGCAGGAAGCGGGGTGCCAGGATCCTGACATCAGCCAGGTGCAGGCAGGCCGGATAGGGCCAGCTGCAGGTCCACTGGTTGTCGCGCAGCTCGATCCGACCGAGGTCGCATTGCTGGTTCGGCCGGGACCGCTCGACCGTCGCGAGATCGCGGTCGGCCCGATAGGTTGGCAGCGAAATCCGGCCATCGGCGATCAGCGGCAGGCAGAAGGTATAACTGACCCGGCTCGCCACCGGCCGTCCCCGGGGCAGCAGCATCGGCTCGATCCGGATTTTCCACCAGTCCACTGCGCCAGTACCCATCCTGCGATGTGGCCCCGCCGATCCAGCCAGCGGCGTGGCCACCTATTCCAGCCTGCGCGCGCTCCCCGCGTCGCGCCTCACAAAAGCAGCGCCACCACCGCCCCGGCGGCGATGGCCACGCCATAGGGCACAGTGCGCGGTTGCCGCGCGCCTGCCGCGCTGCCCGGCCCGGCCGGAGCCGCCCGCCAGACGAACAGCCACAGCCCCACTGTCAGGACCAGCCCCGCCAGCGCGACCAGCAGCAGCAGGCGAAAGCCCTCGGCCAGCGGGAACCAGACTGCCAGCGCGGCATAGAACTTGGCATCGCCGCCGCCGATCACCCCGCCGGCGAACAGGGCCATCCCCACCAGCAGCGCCAGCCCGGCATGGCCCAGGTGCGGCAGCAGCGCGGCCAGGCCCTGGCCCAGACCGGTCACCACCAGCCCGGCAACCAAGGCGACCGCGCAGAGCCGGTTGGGCAGCAGGCGGTAATGCCAGTCGAGCCAGGCGCCGACTCCGGCAATGCCGGCCAGCAGGCCGATGGTGAGCAGATCGGGCAGGGCCACGGGTCAGCTCCGCCGTCAGTCGAACTCGCCGACGTCGCGGACGGCGCGGTTGATGACCGGCCGCCAGCCCAGCGTGGCCAGCGCCATCCGGGGCGGGGCCGCGACGAGCGCGGGCCGCGGCGCCAGGACGGTCAGCCGCGCCGGAGCCCCGGCCTTGACCGGGCCGGCCTTGACCGGACCGGCGGCAGCCAGCTCGGGCTGGCCCGGCGTGACGCGCACCACCTTGACCGGTGGCGGGGCCGCAACCGCGATCCGCGGCGCGGCGGCAGTTGCCGGACGCTGTGCCGCGACCGGCGCACCGCTCACCGTGATCGTCTTGTTGCCACCCGCTGCCGCGACAAGCAGCCCGGCCTTGAGCGTCTGCCCGACCGGAGCGGGAGGCGGCGCGGGTGGCGCGGCGGCGGCCAGCTGCACCTCTTGCGCCCGGGTGAACCGCGCGAGGTTGGCGGCAAAGCGCCGGTCTTCGGGCGCCATGGCGACGGCCTGGCGGAAGTAGCGCTCGGCCAGGTCAGCACGGCCGATCCCGGCATAGGCCACGCCCAGGCCATTGGTCGCCTCGGCGGCACTGGCCGGATCGAGCCGGGCCAGCCGCAGTGCGGCGATCGCCGCGCCATAATTGCCGGCGGCCAGGGCCTGCTTGCCGCTCACCAGGTCGGGATTGGCGGGAACGGCCAGCAGCGCCGGATCGACGCGGTGGCCTTCGCGCAGCGCGATCCGCCCCATTGGCGAGGTACAGCCCGCCAGCGCGACGGTACCGGCAAGAACAAGGGCCAGGGAACCAAGGGACTTGGGCATTTCAACCTCCCATCATCATCGGGAACACACTCTTCACCAGCCGCACCACGGCCGGCAGCATCAGCACACCGATCATCACCGGCAGCATGCAGACCACCAGCGGGATCGAGATCAGCACCGGCAGGCGGTGCGCCCGCTCCTCGGCCCGCAGCTTGCGCCGCTCGCGCATTTCCGAGGCATAGACCCGCAGCGTCGTGGCAATGCTGGTGCCCAGCTTGTCCGACTGGATGATCAGCGTGGTGAACGACCGGATCTCGTCGACCGAGGCCACCTCGGCCATCTTGCGGAAGGCATCCTCGCGCGATGCCCCGGCCCGCAGGTGCAGGGTCGCGACCGAGAGCATCTCGGCGATCAGCGGGTGCGACAGCACCATCTCGCGCCCGACCCGGTCGATCGCCGCCTCGATGCTGAGGCCGGATTCGATGCAGATGATCAGCAGGTCGAGGCAATCGGGGAAGCCGCGCAGCAGCTCGTCGCGGCGGCGATCGGCCCGGGCCTGGACATAAAGGTTGGGCAGGTAAAGCCCCAGCAGCGCCAGGCTGGCCCCGATCAGGTAGGTCCGCAGGAAAGTCGGCGGTTCTTCGCCGGAAAAGGCCAGCGCAAGATAGCCCAGCGGCAGCACGAAGACGCCGATCAGCCGCGCCAGCGTGAAGATCCGCGGGGCGGCGGGCGAGGTATAGCCGGCCGCCCGCAGCCGCGCGGTCAGCCGTTCGTTGCGGCTATCGGACAGGTCGAGCCCCGCCCCTTCGAGCGCGGCGGCCAGTTTGGCCCAGGCCCCTTCGCTGGCCTGGGCCCGCAGGCTGGCCGGACG
>Ga0315904_10007642_pt1 | contig 14478 bp, 9 predicted proteins | sample LakEriMetagenome_6_FD_203529 | JGI IMG/M metagenome (GOLD analysis project Ga0315904, IMG submission 203529) | Freshwater fungal communities from buoy surface, Lake Erie, Ohio, United States - Buoy 12 MA120 | ecosystem: Environmental > Aquatic > Freshwater > Lake | place: USA: Lake Erie, Ohio... | reverse complement strand
CCTCGCCCTGTGTGCGTCGGCCGGGGCGGCCCCCAAGCCTAATATCGTCGTCATCCTCGTCGATGACATGGGCTTCTCGGACCTCGGCTGCTACGGCGGCGAAATCCCCACGCCGAACCTCGATGCCCTCGCGCAGAACGGGCTGCGGTTCACCCAGTTCTACAACACCGCGCGCTGCTGCCCGACGCGCGCCGCGCTGCTGACGGGACTCTACCCCCACCAGACCGGGGTCGGCTGGATGACCGACGACCAGAAGCTGCCCGGCTATGCCGGTCGCCTCAACGACCGTTGCGTGACGATGGCCGAAGTGCTCCGCCCGGCCGGCTACCTGACCGCGATGACGGGCAAGTGGCATGTCGGCCAGAACCATGGCGTCACGCCGAAATCCCGCGGCTTCGACCGAAGCCTCAACGCCGCCGCCGGGGGGTTCTACTTCGCCGACGCCTCGCGCGCCGGACTCTTCCTCGATGACGAGAAGCTCGCCAAGGATGACCCTCGCCTCCCGGAAGACTGGTATTCGACCGACCTTTGGACGACCTTCGGCCTGAAGTTCATCGACGAGGCCGTGGCCGCGAAGAAACCATTCTACCTCCACCTCTGCCACAATGCCCCGCACTTCCCCCTGCAGGCGCCCAAGGCCGAAATCGAGAAATTCCTCGGCCAGTATCAGCTCGGCTGGGAAGAGATCCGCGCGCGGCGCTACGCCCGCCAACTGGAGATGGGTCTGGTTGACAGGCGATGGGCGAGCTCCCCGCTGCCGGCCGCGGTCAAGGCCTGGAAGGACGTGCCGGCCGAGGAGCAGAAACGCTTCGACCACCTGATGGCCACCTACGCCGCCGTCGTCCATCGGATGGACAAGTCCATCGGCGACCTCGTCGGCGGGCTCAGGCAACGCGGCCTCCTGGACGACACCCTGATCCTCTTCATGAGCGACAACGGCGGCAACGCCGAAGCCGGCGCGCAAGGGCGGACCCAAGGCGATCCCAGTCAGAGCGGCTCACAATGGTTCTGCGGCGAGAGCTGGGCCTACGCCCAGAACACGCCCTTCCGCCTCTACAAGCACTTCAACCATGAAGGCGGCATCAGCACGCCGCTCATCGCCCACTGGCCGGCGGGCATCGCCGCGAAGAACGAATTGCGCCGCCAGCCGGGGCACGTGATCGACGTGATGGCCACGGTGGTCGACGTCGCCGGCGCCGCCTACCCGAAAGAGTTCAACGGCAAACCGATCCTGCCGATGGAAGGACGCAGCCTCGTGCCGGCGTTCGCCGACCGGCCGATCGAGCGCGAAGCGCTCTACTGGGAACACGAGGGCAACGCCGCCGTCCGCGTCGGCGACCTCAAGCTCGTCCGCCGCGGACGGGACGGGCCATGGGAACTTTTCGACCTCAAGGCGGACCGCACCGAGCAGCACGACCTCGCGTCCGCCCGGCCCGAGAAGATCAGGGAACTCGCCGCGCTCTGGCAGGCTTGGGCTGAGCGCGCCCACGTGCTCCCCACTCCCGGCGCCGGCGGCAAAAAGAAGTCCAAAAAGAAATAAGGCCATGTTCGGCGGAAAATGTCCCTTCGGCCACAAGCCGTCCGACCCCTTCAAGGAGAAGCGTGCAGCTGCGCCCGTCGCCCGCTACGAATTCCAAGGCGAGCAGGTCCCGATGATCCTGCGGCACGCCGAAGTCCGGCAGGCCGCGAAGGATTGGAAGACGTATAGTTCGGACGCCCCCTTCCGCGTGCCGATCCCCTCGGAGGAAGAAGCCCGCTCGGTGCGCCAGCTGCCCATCGAGACGGACCCGCCCGCACACGGAGAATACCGGGCGATCGCGGAGCCCTTCTTCCAGCGTCCGAAGCTCCCGGAGATGGTCGCCAAGGTCGAAGCGCTCATCGATGAGCTCCTGCGCGCAGCCCTCGCGCGCGAGACGACCGAGGTCGTGCACGGCTTCGCCCTGCCCATCCAGGCCCGCGCCCTCACCTACCTGCTCGACACCGACGAGCGCGAGGCCGACACCTGGATCGGCTGGGGCGTCCACGTGTTCCGCGTGCGCGGCGGCCTGAAGAAAGGCGTGGAGCTCGAGGACTACCTCACGCGTAAGTTCGACGCGGTCAGCCGGGCGCCCGGTCGCTGCTTCTTCAGCGCGCTCACGCAGGCCCGCTTCCAAGGCCGCCCGCTCACCCGCGAAGAGATGATGGGCTTCGCCAACCTCACCTTTGCCGGCGGCCGCGACACGGTCATCCACACCATCGCCTGCGCCCTCGGCCATCTCGCCGCCAACCCTGAGGCGCTGGCCTACCTGCGCGCAGACCCGAAGCGCATCGTGCATGCGAGCGAGGAATTCTTCCGTTACTTCATGCCGCTGACGCACATCGGCCGCGTCTGCCCCGTCGCCACGTCCGTGCACGGCGAACAGGTCCCCGCCGGCGGCCGAGTCTCGCTCGGCTGGGCCTCCGCCAACCGTGACGAGTCGGTCTTCCCCGAAGCCGACGTCTTCAAGATCGACCGCAAACCGAACCCGCACCTCTCGTTCGGCTTCGGCGAACACCTCTGCCTCGGCGCGCCGCACGCCCGCCTGCTCCTGCGCACGCTGCTCCAGAAGTGCGTCGAACTCGTGGAAGGCATGGAGATCGTCTCGGCCGAGGAACGCACCGAGACCGAACACTCCTACGAACGCAAGCTGGGGTATGAATCGCTCGTGCTGAAGTTCCGCCCCCGGGTCTGAACGGGATTGCCAGCGTCCGGTGGTCGGGATAGGTCTCCCTGGCCCCAACCTTCGCCTCCCGGCGGGGTTTCAAAGGCACACCCCGCCATGTTCGCCTTCAGCCTGACCATCTTCTGGGGAGCGTTCCTGCTCTTCCTCGTCCAGCCGCTGATCGCGCGCTTCATCTTGCCTTGGTTCGGCGGAGGCCCGGCCGTCTGGACGACCTGCATGCTCTTCTTCCAGCTGCTCCTCCTCGGCGGCTACGCCTACGCGCACTTCAGCATCAGCCGGCTGACGCCGCGCCGGCAGGTCATCACCCACCTGGTGCTGCTGGCGTGGGCGGTGGCGCTGTTACCCATCACGCCCGGCGACGAGTGGAAGCCAGCCGACGGGACGAACGCGGCCGGCCACATCCTGCTGCTCCTGCTGGCCAGCCTTGGCCTGCCCTACCTCGTCCTCTCCGCCACCGGCCCGCTCCTGCAAGCATGGTTCAGCAAAGCCAACCCGGGCGTCTCCCCTTACCGTCTCTACGCCCTCTCCAACATCGGCTCGCTGCTCGCCCTGTTGGCCTACCCCTTCTTCCTCGAACCGCAGCTGAGCCGCCAAGCGCAGGCCGAAGGCTGGTCCTGGGGCCTCGCGATCTACGCCGGACTCACGGCCTGGTGTGGCTTGAAAGTCTGGAAGTCCGCCGCGGCCGACGCCGGCGCGGCGAAGCAGGAACCCGCCGAAGAACCCGCCTCCGCCGCCCGCAAGCTGCTCTGGTTCGCCCTCCCCGCCTGCGGCGTGATGCTGCTCCTGGCCATCACCAACAAGCTCTGTCAGGATATCGCCGTCGTGCCCTTCCTCTGGGTGCTGCCGCTGAGCCTCTACCTGCTCTCGTTCATCATCAGCTTCGACAGCCCTCGCTGGTACCACCGCGGCATCTGGCTGCCGTTGCTGCCCGCCCTGCTGGGCATGGTCCTCTGGAACCTCTATGAGGCGGAGTCCCACCCCGACATCACGCCGCTCGCCACGCTCTACCTCGGCACGATGTTCGTCGCCTGCATGGTCTGCCACGGCGAGGTCTACCGCCTGCGTCCCGGCGCGAGGGAGCTCACCGGCTTCTACCTCTCGCTCTCCGCCGGCGGCGCCGCCGGCGGGATCTTCGTCGGCCTCGTCGCGCCGTTCGTCTTGCCCGACTATTTCGAACTGCACCTCGCGCTCTTCCTGACGGCGGCGCTGGTGCTCCTCGTCCTCCGCCAGGACCAGGACCGCCCGTTCCGCCAAGGTCCGGCTCGCTGGGCCTGGGCGGTCCCGTTCGTCGCCCTGGCGGCGTTCGGCTACGGCCTCGCCGACGTCGCGACGACCTCCCTGCAGGGGTCCCTGAGCGTGACGCGCGGCTTCTACGGCGTGCTCAAGGTCAACGAGAACGACGCCGGCAACCCCGACCTCCATCACCTCACGCTGCAGCATGGCGCGACGATTCATGGCCTCCAATACCTGCATCCGGACCGGAAGACCGACCCGAGCAGCTACTACACTTCGACCAGCGGCATCGGCCGGCTCCTGCGCACCCACAGGCCCGACGGCGGCCGCCGCGTAGGCGCGGTCGGGCTGGGCTCCGGCACCCTCGCCGCCTGGGGCCGCCCAGGCGACACGTTCCGCTTCTACGAGATTAACCATGACGTGGCGCGCCTGGCCACGACCACGTTCACCTACCTGAAGGACTCCAAGGCGAAGACGGAACTCGTGATGGGCGACGCACGCCTGTCGATGGAACGCGAGCCCGACCAGCAATATGACGTCATCATCCTCGACGCCTTCAGCAGCGACGCGATTCCCGTGCACCTGCTCACCCTCGAAGCGTTCGGCCACTATCAGCGTCACCTCAAGGCCGACGGCGCGATCGTGGTCCACGTGTCCAACCGCTACCTCGACCTCCACCCGGTGGTCTATCGGATCGCCGGCAAGATCGGCTTCCCCGCGGTGACGATCGACGACAACGACACGGCCTACGAGGACGCTGGTTTCTACGGCTCCGATTGGATCATCATGACGCGTAACACCGCCCTTCTCGAGCAGCCCCTGATCAAAGACCTGACCTCGCCGCCCGTCGAACACCCGACCCGGATCCCCTACTGGACCGACGACCGGAGCGACCTGCTGTCCCTGCTGTCCTCCGAAGAAGGCAGCTTCCTGCGCTGGCTGCAGGGGCTGTGACCGGAAGATCAAAGATAGGCGATCGAAGATGGAGGATGTGATTGCCCGTCAGCTCCGACCCCGTATCTGTCTGACGCCCCGCCTCCTCGAATCAATGCGATCAGACCGTCTGCTCCTCGCCCTGCTCTGCGGCTTCCTGAGCTGCCTCGCGGCGGAGCCGACGAAGCAGCTCGCGCCGCGCGAAGGCCGCAAGACGAAGTCCTATGCCCCGCAGCCTTGGGGCGAATGGGTCGAAGCCGATTTTCCGTTCTTCTCCTCGATCCTCGACGCCCGGCGCGAAGGCGCCGGCAAGGACAACCTCACCCCACGCGGCCTGATCATCAAGCTGCCGCACGACACCTGGGCCTGCTTCGACACCGACCTGCTCCGCGTCTCAGCGGTCTGGCGCGGCCAGGGCGTCAGCGACAAGGCCCTCGCGCCCGGCTCTTACCACGACCCGAGCCGCAAGACGCTCGGCGGTCAGTTCCCCGCGCCGCAACCGGAAGGCAAGCTCTGGCTCGGCCATGCGATCATCCCCGGATGGCAGACCGGCGCCAAGGTCGACCTGACCGACCCCCGCTCGCCCGCTCCTTCGCCGAACGAAGTGGGCCGCGGACCGCTGCCGGAAGCCCTCGGCCGCTTCCAGTCCGTCGAACTCGTCGGCCCCGACATCGTGTTGAATTATCGCGTCACCGACGCCGTCGTCCGCGAACTCTGGAAAGCCGCCGAGCGCGACGGACACGTCGTCGTCGAACGTCACCTCGCCGTCTCCGCCCATGCGAAGGACCTTCTGCTCGTGGTCGGCACCCGCCGCCAAGGCCCGTCGCAGGAACTGGAGACCGGGGTCACCGTCACCGGTCCGGCCGAACTCGTGCCGGACGACGACTTCTTCGTGGTGAAGGTGCCGGCCAATAGCGCGCCTGCCGCCCTCTGCGTCACGCTCTGCGACGAGCATGCCGCCCCCGCCGTGGCCGCACAGCCCATCCCGAGCGGTCCTTCGGCCCGCCGCTGGAACGCGGAGGTGAAGACCCAGGTGAGCGTGACCGAAAGCGCCGAGACCTTCGCCATCGATCATGTCGGCCTGCCGGTCGAGAATCCCTGGAAACGCGCCGTCCGTACGGGCGACATCCAATTCCGCAAGGACGGCACCGCGGTCGTCGTCACCCTCGACGGCGACGTCTGGCTGGCCCGCGGCCTGAAGGTCGGCGCGACGGACGTGGCCTGGCGACGCTTCGCCTCCGGCCTGCACGAGCCGATGACCTGCGCCGTCCGAGACGACGAGATCTTCGTCTTCGACCGCAACGGCGTCTGGCGCCTCCGCGATACGGACGGCGACGGCGAGGCGGACATCCATGACCTCTTCTCCAACGCCTTCGCGCAGACGGCCGACATGCGCGAATTCCCCAGCACCCTGCGCCTCGGACCGAAGGGCGAGTTCGTGATCGCCAAAGGCGGCCAGGAAGCGACGACCATCGGCAAGCACAACGGCAGCGTCCTGCGCCTCTCCGCCGACGGCCGCACCGCCACCCGCCTAGGCTATGGCCTTCGCCAACCGAACATCTCCGTGCACCCCCGCTCGGGCCTCGTGGTCTCGAGCGACCAACAAGGCCACTACGTCCCGAGCACGCCCTTGCACATCATCGAAGGCGACCAGTTCTACGGCTTCCTGAGCGACAAGCTTCCGAAGGAGAGCTACCCGGCACCGATCGCGGCTCCGCTCACCTGGATCCCGCATGCGGTCAACGCCTCTGCCCTCTCGCAGGTCTGGCTGGTCGACGCCCGGATGGGTCCGCTCAACGACCAGATGGTGCAGATCTGCTTCAACCAGCCGGATCTCCTGCGCGTGATCTGGAACCACCGCGGCGCCAAGCCCCAGGCCAGCGTCGTCAGCGTCGCCAAAGGCTTCGCCACCCCGCCGCTCAACGGCTCCGTCAATCCCGTCGACGGACAGCTCTATGTCGCCGGCTTCCAGATCGCCGGCTGGGGCAACACCCTCGACACCCTGACGGGCATCGAACGCGTCCGCTACACCGGGGCGCCGTCGCTCACCCCGCGCGAGATCATCCCGACCGACCGCGGCATCCTGCTGCGCTTCGACGTCGCCCTCGATCCGGCCAAGGCTACGAATCCCGAGAGCTATTCGCTCGCGACCTGGCGCTACAAGCGGGCGCATTCCTACGGCTCGGCCCAGTACAAGGCCGACGGCAAGACCGGCAACGACTGGCTGATCGCCAGCAGCGCCTACGTGAGCCTGGACGGCAAGAGCGTCTTCATCGGCGTCCCCGGCCTGCAGCCGGTCGAGCAGCTCCGGATCGGCTGGGACCTCGCCTCCTCGGCCGGCGCCGAGATGCGCGCCAACGCTTACACCACCCCCTACGAGCTCACGAAGTTCGATCCGGTCGCCGAGGGCTTCGGTCCGATCGAAATCGACCTCACCCCGCGCGCCGCGGGCGCGAAGAAAGCCGAAGTCGTCTCCGCCCAGGAAGGCCAGCGCCTCGCCACCATGTTCGGCTGCGTCGCCTGCCACTCCGTCACTGACACCGCCATGAGCAACGTCGGACCCAAGTGGAAGGGCCTCTTCGGGGCCAAGCGCGACTACGTCACCGACAAAGGCAAGAAAGGTTCGACGACCGTCGACGCGGCTTACCTGCGCGAGTCGATCCTCGAACCCAACGCCAAGAAGCATGCCTCCTTCGTGAAGTCCGAGTTCGCCATGCCCAGCTTCGCCGGCGTCCTCACCGACACCCAGGTCGACTCGCTGGTACTCTACATCAGGACGCTGAAGTGAGCCTCCGGCGGAGATTACTCGCAACTCCCGCCCTTTGGAGCTGTTAGATAGGCATGCCCATCCCGCGCGTCCCCCTGCTCGCCCTGGCCCTCCTCACCCTCGGTGCCCTCGCCTCCGCCGCCGAGCTGCGCCTCCCGGCGGTCTTCTCCGACCACATGGTCCTCCAACGCGACAAGGCCGTCGCGGTCTGGGGCTGGGCGGATGCCGATGAAGAAGTGTCCGTCGAATTCGCCGGCCAGAAGAAGGCCGCGAAGGCTGACGCGTCCGGTAAGTGGTTCCTGCGCCTCGACCCGCTCACCGCCAGCGCGGAGAGCCGTAAGCTCATCGCCACGGGCAAGGACGGCCGCCAGGCCGAGGTCTCCGACGTGCTCGTCGGCGACGTCTGGCTCGGCTCGGGCCAGTCCAACATGGCCATGACCGTCAACCGCGCAAAGGACTTCGAGCAGGAGAAGGCGGCCGCCAATTTCCCGCTCATCCGCCACTTCAAGGAAGAATCCGCGGGGGCCGCCTCGGCCCAGTCCCAAGCGAAAGGCCGCTGGCTCGCCTGCACACCTGACAATATCGGCGGCTTCAGCGCGACGCTGTACTTCTTCGGCCGCGAAATCCACCGCGAGGCCGGCGTACCGGTCGGTTTGATCAACACGTCCGTCGGCGGGACCCCGATCGAAGCCTGGATCGCCCCGGAAGTCCAAGCGACGGTGCCGGCGCTCAAGGCCGCCTTGGAAGCCCAAAGCGCCGCCACCCCGAAGATCGACCCCGAAAAGGCGAAAGCCGACTACGCCGTCGAACTCAAGAAATTCAAGGCCGCGAAAGCCAAGGCCGCGGCCGAAGGCACGAAGGCGCCCCGCCCGCCGCGCAACGCCGCCGAAGTCAGTGAACGCAAAGGCTCCTACGGCCAGCTGTTCAACGGCAAGGTCGCCCCGCTCGTCCCCTACACGCTCAAAGGCATGCTCTGGTATCAAGGCGAAGCGAACTCCTCCGATGCCCGCGCCCCGCTTTACGTCCACCAACTCTCCGCGCTCGTCACTGACTGGCGCGCCCGCTGGGGCGAAGAACTCCCCTTCGCCTGGGTGCAGCTCCCGAACTTCTCCCGACCCGGCGAAGGCTGGCCCCTGATGCGCGAGTCGATGCTGAAGACCCTCTCCCTGCCGAAGACGGGCATGGCCGTCACGATCGACATCGGCGAGGCCAGGGACATCCACCCGAAGAACAAGCAGGAGGTCGGTCGCCGTCTTTCCCTCTGGGCACTTGGCACCGTCTATGCCCGCAAGGTCGCCGCCACGAGCGGCCCCCTGCCGGCCGGACACGAGATCAAGGGAGCCGAGGTGGTCGTCACCCTCACCCATGCCGACGGACTCAAGACCCGCGACGGCGCCCCCGTGAAGGGCTTCCAGCTCGCCGGCGCAGACAAGCAGTGGAAGCCGGCGACCGGCCGGATCGAAGGCACGCGGCTCATCGTCACCAGCGCGGAAGTCGCCGCCCCCGTCGCCCTGCGCTATGCTTGGCTGGATTTCCCGGAGACGAACCTCGTCAACTCCGCCGACCTGCCCGCCTCGCCCTTCCGCACCGACGATTGGGCCCCGGTCCCCGTGCCCGCTCCCGCCGCCAGGGGCAAAGGCAAGGCCAAATAATTCTCCCATGAAAAACCTCACCCTGCTCTTCCTCGCCGGCCTCGCCTCCCTCGCGACCGCCGCCGACCGCAAGCCCAACTTCGTCTACGTCTTCACCGACGACCAGCGCTGGGACGCGCTCGGGGTCGTCCAGAAAGAACAGGGAGAGAAAGGCCGCTTCCCTTGGCTCAAGACGCCGAACCTAGACCGCCTGGCCCGCGAGGGGCTCCGTTTCCGTAACGCCTTCGTGGTGAACTCACTCTGCGCCCCGTCGCGCGCCTCGCTCGTCACCGGTCAATACGGCCACGTCAACGGCGTGACGAACAACCACACGCCCCACCCCGAAGGCAATCTCTCGGTCGCCGCCCTGCTCCGTCCCGCCGGCTACGTCTCGGGCTACTTCGGCAAGTGGCACCACGGCAACCAGTCCGGCAAACGGCCGGGCTTCGATACTTCCGCCAGCTTCGTCGGCCAAGGCATCTACTTCGACTGCCCGATCGAGGTCGACGGCGTCAAGACCCCGAGCAAAGGCTTCGTCGACGACGTGACCACGGAGTATGCGGCGAACTTCATCAAGGCGAACAAGGACAAGCCGTTCCTGATGATCCTCGGCCTCAAGACCTGCCACGGGCCGTTCACGCCTCCGCCCCGCCACGAAAAAGCCTACGAAGGGGCGCTGGCCCGGAACGTGCCTAACTTCGGCGTTCCCGCGATCTACTCGCCCGCCGGTCCGAACGGCGCCAAGGGCAAGCAGACCGACGCCAAGGAGGTCCCGACCAACCTTGGCATGTTCCGCGGCATCAACGGGGTCGATGATAACGTCGGCAAGCTGCTCAGGACGTTGGACGAACTCGGCCTGACCGAGGACACGGTCTTCGTCTTCTCGAGCGACAACGGCTACTACCTCGGCGAACACAATCTCGGCGATAAGCGGACGGCCTACGAAGAAGCGCTGCGCATCCCGATGCTGGTGCGCTACCCTCGCGCCGTGAAGGCCGGCCGGACCGACGACCGCATGGTCCTCAACGTCGATCCCGCCGCGACCTTCCTCGACCTGGCCGGCCAGCCGGTCCCCGCCGCCATGCATGGACGTAGCTGGAAACCTCTCCTGGAAGAGAAGTCCGGCGACTGGCGCGAGAGCTTCTTCTACTGCTACTTCTACGAAAAGGGATACGCCAACGTGCCGCTGACGACCGCCGTCCGCACCACCGACGCCAAGCTGATCAAGTATCCGGGGCACGACGAGTGGACCGAGGTCTTCGACCTCAAGACCGACCCCTACGAGCTGAAGAACCTCGCCGCCGACCCGGCCTACGCCGACCTGCGCAAGCAGCTCGAAGCGGAATACGACAGGCAGGCCAAGGCCATCGCCTTCAAGATCCCCGACTTCGCCGATAAGCCCGGCGCCGAAGGCGAAGAGGGCGCCAAGAAGAAGGCCGGTAAAAAGAAAAAGGCCAAGTAAGCCGAAGAAAACAGATGGTTTTCTCCGCGAGGGCTGTCATCGTGCAGCCCTTGCTCATGCCCGCCCCGCTCGACCTCACCCGCGCGCCCGCTCACGACCCGCTGGAAATCTACCGCTTCCGCGACGGCCTTTACGCGGTCGACCTGATCGCCGCCGCGATCACGGAGTTCGACCTCTTCACGAAACTCGCCGCGAAGCCTTCCGATCTCGCCACGGTCTGCCGCGACCTCGGCACGCATCGCCGGCCCACCGACGTGATGCTGACGCTCTTCGTCGCCAACGGCTTCCTCGCGCTGAAGGACGGAGTCTACTCCGTCACCCCTCTCGGCCAGGAGCACCTCGTCAGCACCTCCGCGACCTTCCTGGGACCTTACTACGCTTCATTGAAGGATCGCCCGGTGGTGAAGGACTTCGTCGTCATCCTCAAGACCGACAAGCCCGCCAACTGGGGAAGCTACAAGGACGAGAAACCGTGGAGCGAAGCGATGCTCACCGATGCGTTCGCCACGAGCTTCACCGCGGCGATGGATTCCCGCGGCTTCACCCTCGGCCCCGCCATGGCCAAGGCTTCACCGATCGGAGCCCGTACCCGCCTGCTCGACATCGCCGGCGGTTCGGGCATCTATGCCTGCGCGCTCGTCGCCAATCACCCCAAGCTTACCGCCACCGTCTTCGAACGCGCCCCGGTCGACGGCATCACGCGCAAGATGATCGCCAAGCGCGGTTTCCAGGACCGGGTCGACGTCACGGCCGGCGACATGTTCACCGAGACCCTGCCGGGCGGTCACGACGTGCACCTGTTCTCCAACGTGCTCCATGACTGGGACATCGACAAGGTCCGCTTCCTGTTGGCCGCCTCCGCCAAGGCCTTGCCCAAGGGCGGACTGCTCATCGTCCACGACGCCCACCTGAACGACGATAAGACCGGCCCGGCGCCCGTGGCGGCCTATTCCGCGCTCCTGATGAGCGTCACCGAAGGCCGTTGCTACGGTACCGGCGAGATGCGGACACTCCTGACCGAAGCCGGCTTCGGCGACATCCGCCACCAAGACACCGCCTGCGACCGCAGCATCGTCACGGCGGTGAAAGGCTGATGAAAGATGGAGGATGGAAGATAAAGGATGCGCCCCCATACCCCTGCCGAGACACCTGATCTCAATCCCTCACCTTACCCCTCTGAGTTTCATCATTCATCCACCATCTTTCATCATCCATCTTTCACGCCCCATGCGCCCCCTCCTCCTCGCCTTCTTCCTCGCCCTCGGCTGCTCGGCCGCTGAGCACCCCGAACTCGCTCGCGTTACCGCGGCGGACGACGCCCGCGTCGCGGCCATGCTGGCGCCGACGCGCGAGAAGCTCGAAGCGGTGCTTTCGCCCGAGCTGCGCTACGCGCACTCCAACGGCCAGGTCGACACGAAGGCCTCGCTGATCGACTCCCTCCTCGATGGTTCCGCCAAGTATCTTAAATACGATTTTCACGAGCGCACCGTGACCTTCCCCGCTCCCGGTATCGCCCTCATGGCCGGACGGTTCGACGTGAAGGCCGTCGTCAAAGGCAACGCGGCCGAAAGCACCATCAGCTTCCTCGCCGTCTGGCGCCTCGAAAAGGGCGACTGGAAGTTCTTGGCCTGGCAGTCCTGCAAGATCCCGCCGGCAGCCCCTGCTAAGTAAGGTTATCCTCGCAACCGAAGTGAGTTTGGACTGTCTCAAAGGTAGCATGAACCCCCTGCTTGCTTCCGTCGTCGCCCTGTCCCTGGGCGCCGCCTCCCTCGTCGCCGCGGACACTCCTGCCAAGCCCAAAGCCAAGGCCGAGTCCCCGAAGGCGCCGGCCCGTTTCGTCAACGACGGCAACCCGGACAACCTGAAGTCCCCGCTGCTGGTCAAACCCGACGAGAACATCGCCTACGGCCCGCACCGGATGCAGAAGATCTACTTCTGGCGCGCGAAGTCGGATCAGCCGACACCGCTGCTGTTCTACATCCACGGCGGCGGCTGGAACAACGGCGACCGCTCGTCCGTCAACGGCATGCTCAAGGAGGCCCTCGCCGCCGGCATCTCGGTCGTCTCCGTCGAATACCGCACCATCAAGGATTCCACCGAAGACAAGGTGGTGCCCCCGGTGAAAGGACCGATGCTCGACTGCGCCCGCGCGCTGCAATTATGCCGCAGCAAGGCCAAGGAATGGAACCTCGACAAGACCAAGGTCGGCGCGGCCGGCGGCTCCGCCGGCGCCTGCACGAGCCTCTGGCTCGCCTTCCATGACGACCTGGCCGACCCGCAGAGCGCCGACCCGATCGCCCGCGAATCGACCCGCCTCACCTGCGCCGCCGTCCAGGTCCCGCAGACGACCCTCGACCCGAAGCAGATGCGCGAATGGACGCCCAACAGCCGCTATGGCGCGCATGCTTTCGGCATCAGCGGCGACGCCCAGAAGAAGGAATCCTCGTTCGACGCCTTCTACGCGGCGCGCGAACGCATCCTGCCTTGGATCAAGGAATACTCGCCCTACGAACTCGTCACCCGTGACGACCCGCCCGTCGGCCTCTTCTTCGGCACGCCGCCCAACCTCGGCAAGGACGAGCAGGACCCGACCCATACGGCGAACTTCGGCGCGAAACTCAAGGAGCACTGCGACGAGATCAAGGTTTCCTGCGAACTGGTCTACCCCGGCGCCCCGAACGTGAAGCACGCCAGGCCGAACGATTTCATCAAAGCCCACCTACGTCCCGAACTGAAATGAAAAGCCTCTTCCTCCTGCTTTCGGCCACCTGCGCCGCCGCCTCCCTGCTTGCCGCCGACGCGGCGACCAAGACGCCGGCGGCGCCCAAACCCGGCGACCCGGAATTCCGCAAATATCCTATCCCGATCGAGCCGGACGAGAACGTCTCCTATGGCCCGCACCGCATGCAGCGGATCTACTTCTGGCGCGCGAAGTCCGAGAAGCCCACGCCCCTGCTCTTCTACATCCACGGCGGCGGCTGGTCCGGCGGCGACCGCTCGGTGGTCCGCAGCCTGCTCAAGCCGGCCCTCGACGCCGGCATCTCCGTGGTCTCGGTGGAATACCGCACGATCAAGGATTCCACCGCGGACGGACTCGTCCCGCCGGTGAAGGGTCCGATGTTCGACTGCGCCCGCGCCCTCCAGTTCACCCGCAGCAAGGCCAAGGATTGGAATCTCGACAAGACCAAGGTCGCCCTGGCCGGCGGCTCCGCCGGCGCCTGCACGAGCCTCTGGCTGGCCTTCCATGACGACCTCGCCGACCCGCAGAGCGCCGACCCGATCGCCCGCGAGTCCACCCGCGTGACCTGTGCCGCCGTCTCCGGCGCCCAGACGACCCTCGACCCGCACCAGATGCGCGCCTGGACGCCCAATAGCAAATACGGCGCGCACGCCTTCGGGATCGTCTGGGACCCGAAGAGCAAGGTCTCGACCTTCGACCGCTTCTACGCCGAGCGCGAACGCATCCTGCCGTGGATCAAGCAATACTCTCCTTATGAACTCGTCAGCCGCGACGATCCCCCCGTCGGGCTCTTCTACTCCGCGGCCCCGAACCTCGGCAAAGACGAGAAGGACCCGACCCATACGGCCAACTTCGGCGTGAAACTCAAGGAGCATTGCGACGCCAACCAGGTTCGGTGCGACCTCGTCTACCCCGGCGCCCCGAACGTGATCCACGCCACCGACAGCGACTACATCAAGGCCTTCCTGCGGCCCGAATCGAAGTGAGGCTCTGCGCCCTCCTGCTCTCCG
>Ga0315904_10007639_pt1 | contig 14481 bp, 15 predicted proteins | sample LakEriMetagenome_6_FD_203529 | JGI IMG/M metagenome (GOLD analysis project Ga0315904, IMG submission 203529) | Freshwater fungal communities from buoy surface, Lake Erie, Ohio, United States - Buoy 12 MA120 | ecosystem: Environmental > Aquatic > Freshwater > Lake | place: USA: Lake Erie, Ohio... | reverse complement strand
ATGTCCGAGATAGCGTGGTGCGTTACGCCTTGCGGGCAGTATAGACACAACCACCGTCGACATAGACCATTTCGACCACAGGTACATCATCGATGACCCGCACAATACACAGGTCGGCGTGCATGCCCACAGCAATTTGTCCGAGGGTATCTTGCATGCCGACTGCTTTGGCTGGATTGGCGGTGATGAGTGCGATTGCTTCGGGTAGAGTATAGATGCCCAGTTGGCTAATCAAAAAAGCGGCAGGTAACAGGGCGGATGGGTAATAATCGGCACACAACCAATCCACTACGCCATCGATGAGTGCATTGCGGGCGCTGAGATTACCACCACTCGACTTCCCACGTAGCACATTGGGTGCGCCCATCCCAACCAACATGCCACTCTGATGCGCCGCGTGAGCGGCAATCATGGTGGTGGGAAATTCACTGATGCGAATATTAAGCCGATTCCACTCGGCGATTTTGGCGACGGTATCATCATCGTGCGTGGCAATCGGGATATGGTATTGGTGACACAGGTCGACTACCGTATTGATGCGGTCGGGGATGAATTGGCGTTGAAATTTTTTATGCGCAATAATTTCGTCAATTTCACTGTCGTTGCGTCCGGTGGTTTTAGCCACATAAAAGCGAAACGATTCGTCGCTGACATATTGTCCTTGACCCGGGCTATGATCCATGATAGAGACGAGCTTGACCACTGGCTCGGCGATGATTTTGGCCAAGGTATCGGTGCCGCGTGTACTGCTGATTTCGACACGTGCATGCACGAGATGACGAATCAGCGTGCTTTGGGATTCGTTGATGCGCATAATGAAGTCGCGCACAAATTCGTCGTTGCGTACGCCAAATTCAGCATCATCGAGGGATAGTGAATGAAATTCGCAGGTGACGCCACTACTCAGCAACAGGCGATCTGTGACATGTAGCGCCAGACCGGTATCGAGCATCACACCTGGGCGTGGTTGCACCATTTTCTCAATAATATCGCAGTGTATATCGATGATACCAGGCATCACATAGGCACCCTGGAGATCAATCATTGATGCACTGACATGTTCGGGTGGCACCGGAAGTTCTCCGTATGCGGTAATGACCGCATTGTCGAGTGCAATCCAGCCAGGAGTAATAACACGGTCATGCAAAATAATTTGTGCATTCCACAAAAGTGTCATCGTGTCACCTCGACTAAAGGGCTAACTGATGTTGACCAAGGACCGAAAGTGTATCGATATCATGTGACACGGTGAGCACAGCAGTGTTGTTGGCAAGTGCGTTGCGGATGAGTTGTACGACGATCTGTTTGGAGTTGCCATCGAGACTCGCTGTCGGCTCGTCGAGGAGCAACAGGCGCGGTGACGCGATAAACGCCCGCCCCAGATTGATGCGTTGCTGTTCCCCTCCGCTAAAGGTGACGGGGCTCGCATTCCACAACCGTGGCGCAATCTGTAGATCAGTCAACCATTGTTTGGCGATGTCGTAGGCCTGTTCACGTGTCATGCCCTTGCGGCGCAACGGTTCGCTGATGATGTCGAGTGCCGAGACGCGTGGCAACACTTTGAGGAATTGTGAGCAATAGCCGATTTCGGATTCACGTAACTGGAGCATGGTGCGCTCGGGGACACTGGCCAAGTCAATCACCCCAAATTGTGTCGAATTGTAGCGAATGCTGCCACTCGTGACTAAATAGGTGCGATAAATACACTTGAGAATGCTTGTTTTACCGATGCCGCTCCGCCCCCAAATCAAAAAATGTTGGTTTGCATCCACGCGGAACGATACGTGTTGGACGGGATCAATCACCTGACCGTCGATGAGATGTAATACAAAGGACTTATGCAGGTGTTGTACTTCGAGGAGTGGTGTATGCATGCGATACACTCCTTTATAGTGCCGAAGAAACGAGTAGCTGTGTATACGGGTGTTGTGGGTCTTCGAGGATTTGGTCAGTAAGCCCACTTTCCACGATGTGTCCGTTTTTCATCACGATGGTGCGGCGTGCCAGCTGTTTGATGACACCGAGGTCATGTGACACGAGTAGCATCGTCATGCGGTGTTCCCACTGAATGCGTCGAATCAAGTCGAGTACGCGTGCTTGCACGGAGAGGTCAAGCCCACTGGTGACTTCGTCGAGGAGTAACAGTGCCGGATTACTCGATAGCGCTTTGGCGATTTGGACACGCTGGAGCATGCCACCACTAAACGTGTGTGGTGCATCATCGATGCGTTCTGGTGGGAGCTCGGTTTGCTCCATCAATTCCACGATGCGCCGACGAATGTTGCCGACGTGGCGCCAATTAGCCAACAGGAGTTTTTCGGCGACGTTGCCACCCACACTAAAGCGCATGTTGAGCCCGAGCTCGGGGCGCTGATGCACGATACCGAGCCGGTCATTGCGGAAGTGGCGGCGCGTAAATGCATCCATGGTCAGCAGGTCAACTGTTGCCGATGTACCACTTGTCGGTTCGCGGTACCAGATGTGTCCCTGCGAGGCTGGTACGCTCAAATTGATGAGTTGCATGAGCGTGCTTTTGCCACTGCCACTTTCGCCCACAATCCCCAAAACTTCTCCCTGATAAATGGTGAGGTTTGCATCAACACAGGCATGCACCGTCTGACAAAACGGGCACTGACTGGTGTTGTGGTTGGGACCCGTGTATGATGCACAGCGTTCACAGCCGTCACCGTACTGTTTGTGCAGATTCTGTACGTTTAATACCCAACTGTCGTTCTGTGTCATATCGTCTCTTCCTGCACTGCATTGGCCAGCACGCGTTTGTTGCAGTAGCTCGAATCCGAGCAACTCGTGAGCCAATACCCGCCTGATTCATGCTGACTATTGCGTACAAAGTGTGACGTGAGAAACGTGTCGCGGGCACCACAGCGATGACATACCTGGTCTGGGGTGTACTCTGTGGTAAAGCGAAAATCTTCGAATTGTAACGGTTCAATGGTGGTATGTGGTGGCACTGCATAAATGCGTTTTTCGCGGCCAGCCCCAAACAAAAACAGGGTATCTGCGTTATGCAGGCGCATCACATCCCAACGTGGAATGGGCGTGGTGTCCATCATGTAGCGCCCTGCCACGATCACCGGATACTGCGTGGCAATACGTAAATCACCGGCTTTGATGATACTTTCGTACATGTAAACCCACATGCGACCATAATCGGCTTCGCCATGCATGATGGTAGCGCGTTCGAGATTTGGCTCGACCCAACGCAGTGGATCCACCATCGGTACTTGGAGCACGAGGATTTGGTCGGCACGCATGGGTTCTTCGGGGATACGGTGGCGTGTCTGGATGATGGTCGCCGCTGTGGTATCAGTGGTGGTCGTCACGCCCGTGGTTCGTGTCAACAGTCGGCGCAGATTCACCGCATTCACACTCTCGTCGTCACCTTGGTCGATGACTTTGAGGATGTCATCGGCCGTGATAATCGCCATGGTGATTTGCAGTCCACCTGTGCCCCAACCTCGTCCAATTGGTAAATCACGACTGGCAAAAGGTATTTGGTGTCCGGGAATGGCGACGGCTTTGAGTGTTTGCCGGCGCACCTCGCGTTTGGAGTCTTCGTCAATAAACGCAAAGTTGTAAATCTGCTCGTGACTGGCGTTCATGATATGTTCTCTTCATCGGTATGCGGCCGTGCCTGTATTTTGAGTGAATTGTGCTGGGTATGAGAAATAGCGCGATCCAACACCTTTAAATCGGCTTCAAATGTGACATAGTGAGGTAACTTGTAATGTGCCGTGAAGCCACTCGCCTCGATGCCGTCGCTGTGGAGTAGCACAAATTCTTCGTTGGCTGCTGGCCCCGATTCACCACTTAGCCCGTGATGTTTGGCTTGAGTCAGTACGCTGTCGAGAATCGCCATGCTAATCGCTTTTACTTCGCAGTGTCCAAAGGTGAATCCATAGCCCAACTGAAAGGTCGGTTTGCTTTGGGTGCCACTCACACTATGCGCCTTTGATACGGTTTCACACTCCGTCACCACAATTTCCCCAATCGTAATAGGTATACCGGTGATGGGATGCGCCACGTGAATTGCCATGTAGCCAAAGCGTAATTCGGCTAGGGTCGGATGGGCATCACCATATCCGCGCACACTGCTGTATGCATACGTCAGCAAGCACCCGGTATCCCCTTGTGCCAGCGATTGCAAGCGTGCACTGCGCGGGCACGGGAATGTCAGGGCGGTGCGGGTAATATCAAATGGTTCGTCACCTTCGTCGTCACGCCGGGTTGGTATCACACCCTGTTCGCGCATGTAGGCTGCCACTTTTGGAAAAAAACCAACCGCAGTGGTATCTGCTGGTTCTCCAGCACTTGCCAGCTCATCAAAGCCATTCATGACGCGTTGCACGTCGTGCATCGTCTCGTTGTTGAGGAGCGTATTGAGCATGCGAATCTGATAGTCTTGTGACGGTCCCAGCATTTGTCCGCCTGGGATGTCTTTGAATGATGCCGAAATACGCCGCATGCAGCGGATTTCGAGCCCCGATGCGGGTAGTGTTGGCATCACACGTTGCAAAGTCGAGCGATATGCGCGAATCAGAAAACTGGCCTCGATGCTATCGCCTTCGCTTTGTTTGAGTGCAAGTGCGGCCAGATGTGGCGCATACAACGCTCCTTCGTTCATGGCACGTCCCACCGCAGCACGCATTTGATCGTGGATTTGTGTGACCTGGAGGGGTGCCGATCCGCCGTGTAAGCGCATGTACTCGACGAGTTGTTCTGCATTCAAAATAGCTTGTGTGCCGCCACGGGCTGCAATATATCCCATGCCGTGCTCCTAGTGCGTATTCAGGTCGATACGAGTAGTCCGTGGTAGTGCGAGACATCGCCCTTGCGCATCAATCAGAAACACATCGATGCCGAGTGGGTAGTGTGTGCGTGTGTGCTGTATGTACTGCATATTGACATGGGTATCGCTATCCACGCCAACTGTCCGCGTGGCTGCGATACCTGGACCACGGAGCGTCCATGGCCCCGTATCGTGTAATTGTGCAACTGCACAAAACACCGTCGTACTGCGTTCAGGAAATACCAGTGTGCCTTGGGCGAGTTGTGGTAGCAAGCAGAGCGATGTGGCATCCCACAAGTAGGCAAAGTGTGCCACATCTGGCGTGGTATGGCGCATATTGGTACGGACATGCACCCACGACATGGCTGGGTGTGTGGTCGCTAGCCACGTTTGATTGATGCCCATGACTAGGTTGGTCTCTTGGTCGATGAGCGACATACAGGCGCCGAGTGCATACATGTTGGATGCCACCATGCCATGCGGTGTCACAATCCCTTGTGGCTGCCCGAGAAACTCAGGATGTGTGATTTGTCGGAGTAGGCCGGGGCGTGCCATACAATCCAACAACATGCGGTATGTCTGTGTACAAAACGCTTCATATGGGCTCGGGCGCACAAAACTCTTGGTCATCATGAGCCTCAAAATATATCGAATTCGACTTTGGTACTGTTGCTAGCAGCAAATTGCTTATGTTGTTGCTGTTGCAGTGTATGCGCCAATTCAGCGACACGTGTGCTAATCAACGTGTGATGCTGTCCGGGAATGCGCATGACGGCATCAATGACCGCTAGTGCGGTCGCAAACTCGGGTTGGTTGCCGATGATCATGCCAAAACCGAATTGCCCGTTCACTTCGAGGCGCGTTTCGGTGACCAGCACCTCACCTGCATTGAACACCGTGTCTGCCACACCTTCGCTGACCCGGAGCTGTACCATTGCCACTTTGGGATCGCTTATCATGGTGATGGTGTGCGGTGTAATCAACTGCAACGCATCGGCTGCGAGCTCGCAGACAACCGCACTACTACTCAATGACAACACATACGTCAATGACGACATGAACTTTTTCTCCTCACGCTCTTAGTCATTGTGCGTGGTGCATGTTAATCACAGTACGTCTTGCGATTAACTTCATTCGAGTAATCAGTTAAATTTCTTTCCCTACTTCTGCGTTGCGCTTTTGAGTTGTGTTGCACAGAGCTCGAGTATCAACGCAAACACGAGGATCGTATAGGTGAACGCCCCCATTTCATGCAAATTCATGTAGAAACCACTCGCCATAAACATGTCAAAGCCAATCCCACCCGCCCCCGCGGCTGCACCCATGGCAATTGCCGTCGAAAAGTTGATTTCGAAGCGCAAAAATGTCCACGATATCAATTCGTTGCGTGAACTGGGGATAACCGCTTGGGTGACGACTTGCCACCAATTAGCGCCACAAGCGCGCAACGCTTCGAGCGTACCATTGTCGACTTCTTCAAATGATTCTGAATAGGCCTTGATAAGGTATCCTGCGGAGTGGAATGTCATCCCGAGTACCGCTGCCACGCTCCCTAAGCCTGCTGACACTGCCAGAATGAGCACCCATAGTACGGTGGGAACCGCACGTACAAATGCTGTCAAGGCGCGGATGATGATGCTCAGCCAGGCTGGTGATAGGTTGAGGGCACTCCCGAGGGCGAGCACGAGCGCAATAACGGCACCTATGACGGTGGACAAAAAGCCAAGCCCAATCGTAATCAGCAATGCGTCAATCATTTTGCTGAACGTCGTATTGCTGAGGTGTGGGTCGAGAAACATGGCTTGGGTATTGCTCCCCAGCATGTCCAGTGCCATACCCATGTCGACTTCGTTGGTGTCAAATGTGGTAAACCCGTAGATGGTCAAGAGAATCAAGCCGATCACCGTGATCTGCAGGACCAGTGCCCCCACATTGAGTGGACGTGCCGGTGTTGGACGTGGTGGTGTAACTGTGGTCATTGGATGATCCTTCGAATGACATTGGAAAAACTTTCCACAACGAGTACGGTGATGACGATTACCACGATTACGAGACTGGCAGCAGGGTAGTTGAGATTTTTGTAATACAAATCAAACGAATACCCGATACCGGTTCCCGTCAGAATACCGATGAGTGTTGCACTGCGAATGTTGGTTTCGATCATGAAGAGCATCCAACTCACGAGGCGAGGCAGACATGTGGGGATAACACTTTGAGTAATGACCGCACTCGCACTTGCACCGGTTGCACGGATTGCTTCAATCGAATCTGCACCGATTTCGTCGATAGTCTCGATGAGCACACGCACCATAAATCCGAACGTAACAAAGAGCAGCGCTAAATACCCGGTAAATGTACTCTGCCCAAATGAAAAAAGCAGAATCAACGACCATGCTGATACATCGATATTGCGGAAAATACTCGCAATACCGCGACTTGTCACACTAAAAAACCAGTGCGGGCGCGTCGAAGTTGCACCCAAAATAGCCACAATAAAGGCAACAAACGATGCACATGTCGTTGCAGTCACCGCACTAATTAATGTCTCTTGCAGCTTTTTCATGATGCTGGGCATCTTTTTTAGCGATGCTTCATTTGGATAAAAATTTTGTATGCCCCAGTTGAACGCTTTCGGCAGCGACTCAAACCCTTTGGCAATATCGTAATCGGTGTAATCAATGGCTACCACAGTCAAGCCAATGATGACGATTGTGACGAGTATGGTATTGAGTTGCTGGCGCAGAAAGTAATCGATTTTAAACACGGGCATCACCATACGCAAGTATTAATTCTTCAGCTTCAGAACCATAAATTTGCTGAATAATCTCGATTGTTAATTGATTGGGTGGACCATCAAATACCACACTACCCGCATTAATCCCAATAATGCGGCTGGAATATTCAGTCGCCACATGTACTTGGTGTAGGTTTGCGATAATCGTAATTCCCAATGTGTTGTTGATTTGCTTGAGTGTGTCCATCACAATTTTGGATGCACCCGGGTCAAGCGATGCAATTGGCTCGTCACAGAGCATGATGCGCGGATTCTGCACGAGTGCGCGTGCAATGCCGACGCGCTGTTTTTGTCCACCACTGAGCTGATCACACCGTTTGTACATGTGTTCGTACAAGCCGACCGTCTCGAGTGTGTCCATGGCTTGCTGTTTTTCTGCCGCTGAATACACGCCAAATGTCCCTGCGAACCATGATTTATAACCGAGGCGTCCGTGGAGCACATTTTCAATGACACTCAAGCGGTTTACGAGATTGTAGTGTTGGAATACCATCCCCACCGAACGCCGTAGCGCACGGAGTTCGGTGGTAGTGAGCGTTGATACAGCCATGCCATCGATGAGAATTTCACCAGATGTCATTTCAATCAAGCGGTTTATGCACCGTAGCAACGTGGATTTGCCAGCGCCCGATGGCCCAATAATACTGACAAATTCACCAGGCTCCACGGTGAATTCGACCTGGCGCAATGCAATCGCCTGCGGATTATATGATTTACTGACATTGTTGACGTGGAGTAATGGCATAGCGTTGTTCATCCTCACATATACAAAGCCACCACTGCGTATCATGTGATACGCAGTGGTGTCGGAAACGTTACTTGGACAACTCGCGCACGGGGTTATAGAAGGCGTCGTCGATAACCACGAAGCGCTCGTCCTTGGTCTTCTTGAAGAGGGGCTTGAAGCCAGCGTCGATTGCTGCTTTGTCCGCAAACACCTTGGTGTTGTTGGCGACTGCATCTGACGTCAAGGCATCTTGCAACTTCTGAATCTCTTCGGCGGTTAACGTGCCGCTGTTGGCAGCGATTGGTCCGTTGATGACCGGGGTCGAAGAAATGATCACGAATTCCTTGCCCACGAACTTGTCAAAGGGCTCGGCTGCCTTTTCGATGACTTTGTAGGATGATCCAGCAACATTCATGGTGCCGTCGACCAAAGCCACATAGTTCGATACACAGGTGTCACAGAAGGCTGCCACGTCACTCTTGCCTGAAATCAAGTTGACGGCTGAACCCTGGTGTGATCCACCGAACTGTACATCGGTGAAGAAGTTATCAGCGCCACCCTCGAGCAAATCGTCAGCTGTCAGTTCTTTCCACTTGTCGGTCTTTGAAAAGAAGCTTACGATGCCCTTGCTAGGAACCTTGAAGCCAGAAGTTGAACTATTCGACACGAACGAGAAGCGCTTGCCCTGAATGTTTTCGATGCTGTAAGCACCGTCTTTCTGGTAGTTGGCTTCTTCACCCTTGTTGACTGCCAACCAGCTGTAGTAGATGGCATCAGCCGAGGTACCTGAGGCGCCGCTTGACGTCACCAATGGCACAATTTTGTCGTTCTTGACTTTGGCTTCGATGTACTGTTGCGCACCTACAAACGCCAAATCAGCATTGTTGTTGGCCAACGCTTCGATGACGATGATGTAGTCGGTGGTGAGCTTGTGCTCAACTGGACGACCGAGCGCTTCACTTACAACCTGACCAATGGCATCACGGGCTTCCGTCAAATCGGCACCGGACTCGTTGGGCAACCACACCATCACAAGCGGCTTGACTGGCTCGGGTGTCGGTTCGGGAGCTACGGTTGGCTCTGGAGCAACCGTGGGTTCTGCAACCACTTCGGGAGCCTTGGTGGGCTCGGCGGCTGGAGCTGCGCCACCACAGGCGGCGAGGAACATCGCCATGACCATCACACTAAACAACTTGCGCATGACATCTCCTTGCAATACGGAACTTACATCGTGTCGACGGTGACAGTTGTACTGTAGGATATGTGTGTGAATGAATTATCAAGTGTATGGGAGAATTCTTTTAATTCCTGTCGCATATTTATCAATGTAGTGTTATCGACTGTTGTAAATTAATTAGCAGATGATTATATCGGTGCTAGTGTAACTTGGACGTTAGCATATCGATGTGTACTGAGGCAAGCCCGGTACTTGCCATATACCCCCGTATATCGCCATACTTCGTAGACATGTGTGTGATGAGATGATGCATGGTGTCAGGATGGGATGACAACAGCTCCGCAAATTCCTGTGTAGACAGATGTGCTGGTCGGGTGCTCATTAATTGTGTTACCAATGGATGTAATAGTATTGTAGTCGCTGCATAATCGTCGATTACGCTAGCTTCTGGCACCCCAGAAAGTAGCAACAACAACGCACTAATAATGCCAGTGCGGTCTTTTCCAAGTTGACAATGAAAGTACACTCCTGCTGGAGCAGTGGCGCATGTTGCTAGTACGGCCGCAAGTGCTGATTTGCGCGTATCCACAATATGCACATAAAAATCTCGCAAGGTGGCGATTGCGAGCGCATCACCACGCCCAGTCAGCAGTGGAATATGGACGTAGTGAATCATTGAATCGTGGACAAATGGGCTTGGATATTTCTCACATTCATCTGCTTGGCGCATATCAATTACCGTCGTCATTTGGTGCTGCAACAGGAGATCTCGTGCCTCTGCCGGCACATTGTGTGGTGAATCACCGCGCCAAAATACATTGTACGATGTCGTTTGTCCGGTCTGCGTGGGGAGCCCGCCGAGGTCTCGTATGTTGTAGGTTGTAGGAATAGGAATATGTCTGACCATACCGAGCTCCTTGTTATACATGATGGTACAACCATAGCAAGGATGGATTAACAATACGTTATTTTTCGAAAAACATTCTACTCGCTGAATTATTATGATGGTAGAAAAATACGAATGCCCGCGCAGACACTATATCTGCGCGGGCATTCATCTATCCTTTTACGCCTTGCGGGCGGCGTATTCCTTGGCGGCTGCCACGGCCTTTTGGGCACCATCAGCCAGTGTGGCCGCCGGGATCAGCACGGAGTTCTCGAGCAGCTTGCGCCCCTCGACTTCGTTGGTGCCGACCAAGCGCGCCACCATGGGCACGTCGGTGTTGACTTCTGCGAGGGCGGCGATAATCCCACGAGCCACTTCGTCGACACGCGTAATCCCACCAAAGATGTTGAACAACACGGCCTTGACATTTTTATCAGACAAAATAATCTGCAAGGCAGCCTTGACCTTGTCTTTGCCGGCGCCGCCACCCACGTCGAGGAAGTTGGCGGGCTGGCCACCGTACAAATTCACCACGTCCATGGTCGCCATCGCCAAGCCAGCGCCGTTGACCATACAGCCGATGTCGCCATCGAGCTTGATAAAGGTGATGCCGGCTTCGCGGGCTTGTTGCTCGGCGAGGGGCTCGTCCGAGCTGTCGCGCATCGCTTCGAGGTCGGCATGGCGAAAGAGTGCGCTGTCGTCGATGACAATCTTGGAGTCGAGCGCTTGCAGGCTGCCGTCAGCTTTGACCACCAGCGGATTGATTTCGGCCAGCGAGGCATCTGTCTCCATGTAAATCTTGTAGAGAGCGCTGGCGATGCTAGCGAATTGGCGTACCTGCTTGCCATCGCTCAAGCCAATCCCAAAGGCCAGCTCACGCGCCTGGAAGTCGAGCAACCCCATGGTAGGGTGGGCGGCCACTTTTTTGATGGCGTCAGGGTTAGTCTTGGCGACTTCTTCGATTTCGACGCCACCTTCGGCGGATGCCATCAGTACAATCTGCTTGCTGGCACGATCCATGATGACGCCCAGGTAGATTTCGCGCTCGTATGTGATGGCTTCGGCCACCAGCACCTTTTCCACCGTCAGCCCCTTGATGTCCATGCCCAAAATCTGACTCCCCACCAGTTCGGCCTCAGCCGGGGTCTTGGCCAGCTTGACGCCACCCGCTTTACCGCGCCCACCCACAAACACCTGCGCCTTGACGACCACGGGCGCGTTGATGTGTGTGGCAATTGCACGCACCTCGGCCGGGGTAATGGCTACGCCACCACCAGTGACGGGGATGCCGTACTTGGCACAAATATCACGTGCCTGGTATTCGTGTAACTTCATCGCAAAGGCCTCCGTTGCATTACATTGTCGCCCTATCCTACCATTGCACTGCCATACCGTCAAAATCAGGTCCACACCCCAGGCTGCAACCCTGCGGCTCCTCCCAGCGTCCAAGGTCGCATCCTGCGCCGCCACAGATGCGTTGACCCGTGCCGGCGTGATATGGAATCACACCTTTGCGCTCTAATGAAAAACTAACAAATAGAGTATTTACATAGTGACGTAGTAGTGATATAGTATAAATGTACTTGAGCAGACGAGTACGCGCGCAGCAAAAGGAGCGTAACATGTCGAATTCAGACACCACTCAACCCGATGGCGGACGCATCTATGTCAAGCCCAACAAGCCGGTGAGCGAGATGACACGTGAAGAGGTGGAAGCATTCGTGGATCAGCTGTTCCTAAACTTGGAGCGTGGTCTCAAAGCCAGCCAGAAAGCCAAGAAAGCCGCTGACCGTGCTGCTGCCCGCAAGGCCAAGGCTGACGCCAAAAAAACCGCTCCATAACAATACCAGTGGTGGTTTGAGAATACGTACGGGTTGAGAAAACATCCATTGAAAAATCGAACATAACATCGTTGAAATCGTTGAAAATCATTCGCCCCCGTCGCACACCACCTGCGACGGGGGCATTTAATAATGCCCATCACGATTTCGATGTATACATATCACAATAACATAATAAAAACCACATATGTGCACATGTGGCATGCTACAGTGTTTGCGGTGCACTATCTGCACACCTGACAAAGGAGATTCTGATGCAACGGGCCATGATAATTGTGCTGATGAGCCTCTGGTTGGCCGCATGTGGGAATGCGGACAAGTTGATTGGGATGGTGCTGCCTTCGCCGACGCCGCTTTCGCGTTACGCAATGGCATCGCATTTATGCGATGAATATAGTTTTGATTTTTCGTTATTTCCAACACGGGATGAAAATGGACATCGTGGATATAAAATTACGGTGTCAAACAATACTAGTGAAAGTTCCCTCCAAAATGCAGCATGTATTTTAGATCAGATGGAAGTACCACTGTATATTACCGACAAGATTACGAGTACTCGAGAAGAAGGGGTAGAATATAAAGAGAAAATCAATGATCTCGATATTTCATGGATAAAGAATTATAATCGTTTGAGCATAACAATAATAGATTTGAGAGATTAAATTTGCATCACGAGTCGTTACTTTCTGCATGTTTGCGACTTTTCATATCTAATCATAGCCCCTCGTAGTCATTTCACAACATCAATCAGTTGTATTTGCATGAAGCCAGGCGAGTATTTTCACCAAGCCTACTGTCGAATATCGTACTGCCTAAATATTGGCCCCGATGATGAGTGGTGGTACGAATCATTCATGAGTGTGTAGCGCATTAAAGCGTGCATCAACGTGTCAATAGTCTGAACTAAATCACCTAGGATTCGTATACGGTACGAGTGTATTGTAGGAGGGAGTTGTGGCACCGTGGGGTCTTCGTTGAGGGGGTGCTTATCTATTGCAACACCAGCGAATTGATTTCATATCACAGGGAGATCTACCCATGACCAACATTTGGCCATTGGCTGCTGCCCAAATACCTGCATGCGTTATAATGTCCACATGTTGGTTTCTATTGAATAATTCCCTTCATACTTAGCGAAAGGCACGTGTCATGGCGTATGCTTCATTGATTGGCGCACATGTCAAGCGCAAAGAAGACCCCCGCCTGATTGTGGGACGTGGTGCGTATGTCGGCGACATGAAGTTGGCCGGCATGCAGTATGTGGCCTTTGTGCGCACGCCCTACCCCCATGCCAATGTAACCAGTATCGATGCCAGCGAGGCCTTGGCGATGCCCGGCGTAACGGCCGTGGTTACCGGCCAAGACATCGCCAAGCTGTGTGGTCCCATGCCCATCGGTGCCAGTGGCGAGGGCTCGAGTGAGCTGGACGGCCTAGCCGCCCGCCCGCATAGCCACTACCCCATTTCGTTTGGCACGGTGCGCTATGTGGGGCAGATAGTGGCGGCCGTGATTGCCACCTCCGCCGCCCTGGCCGTGGATGCGGTCGGCGTCGTGCAAGTCGATTACGAGGTACTGCCAGCGGCCATCGACGCCGAAAAGGCCAAGCAACCCGGCGCGCCCATTCTTTTCAAGGATATGCAGAGCAACGTGCATCATACCTGGACCAAAAAGGTCGGTGATGCCGACGCCGCCTTTGCCAATGCCCACAAAATCGTGACCCGGCGCTTGGTCAATCAACGCCTGGCAGGCGTCTCGATGGAAGGGCGCGCCGTGCTGGCCTACCCCGATCCACTCGGCGACGGCTTGACCATCTACAGCAGCACGCAGGCACCGCACCTCAACCGTGGCAGCTTGGCCGAAGTGCTCAAAATGGACGAAAATTTGTTGCGGGTGGTGGCCCCTGATGTGGGTGGCGGCTTTGGAGTCAAAATCGGTGCCTTTCCCGAGGATGCTGCCCTAGGGGCACTCGCACGCCATTACCGCATGCCCTTGCTGTGGACGGAGGGGCGCATCGAGCATATGACGGCCACCACGCACGGGCGCGGGCAAGTCGGCGAATTCAGCTGTGCGGTGCGGGCCGATGGTACCGTGGACGCCCTGCGCTTCCACATCGTCGCCGATATCGGTGCCTATCCGATGGCAGCTGGTCTGCCCAATTTGACAGGCATGATGGCAGTAGGCGTCTACAAAATCCCCGTCATCGACGGTGCCATCGACTGCGTCTACACCAACACCACGCCGGTGGC
>Ga0315904_10007632_pt1 | contig 14487 bp, 8 predicted proteins | sample LakEriMetagenome_6_FD_203529 | JGI IMG/M metagenome (GOLD analysis project Ga0315904, IMG submission 203529) | Freshwater fungal communities from buoy surface, Lake Erie, Ohio, United States - Buoy 12 MA120 | ecosystem: Environmental > Aquatic > Freshwater > Lake | place: USA: Lake Erie, Ohio... | reverse complement strand
GATGGAGGCATTACCGTCGTTGCAGTCGGTGCTGCTTGTCACATAGCCCGCAGGCTGCGTGCACGCTGTCGTGCTCGAGGAAGCATTGCCATAGCCGTCACCATCGGTGTCGGCATAGTAGATGCTGCCTACTCCTTCGTTGATCTGGCCATCGCAATCGTCATCGGCTGTGTTGCATACTTCGGTGGCAGCAGGGTTGATGGAGGCGTTGCCGTCGTTGCAGTCGCTGCTGCTTGTCACATAACCCGCAGGCTGCGCGCATGCTGTCGTGCTCGAGGAAGCATTGCCATAGCCGTCACCATCGGTGTCGGCATAGTAGATGCTGCCTACTCCTTCGTTGATCTGACCATCGCAATCGTCATCGGCTGTGTTGCACACTTCAGTAGCAGCAGGGTTGATGGAGGCGTTGCCGTCGTTGCAGTCGCTGCTGCTTGTCACATAACCCGCAGGCTGCGCGCATGCTGTCGTGCTCGAGGAAGCATTGCCATAGCCATCGCCATCGGTGTCGGCGTAGTAGATGCTGCCTACTCCTTCGTTGATCTGACCATCGCAATCGTCATCGGCTGTGTTGCACACTTCAGTAGCAGCAGGGTTGATGGAGGCGTTGCCGTCGTTGCAGTCGGTGCTGCTTGTCACATAGCCCGCAGGCTGCGTGCACGCTGTCGTGCTCGAGGAAGCATTGCCATAGCCATCGCCATCGGTGTCGGCGTAGTAAGTAGTTGAGGAAGCAATTGTCAAGGTTATACCGTTAGAGGTAGCAGAGCCTCCCGCGCCACTCACTCCGAATTTCATGTTAGGTCGATTCGATGAAGTAGTGCCGGTAGCCTGGGTGCAAGCTCCTGCCCCGGTGGCACCATCCGCCTGATAATAGGTCACAGCTAAGAATCCTGGATTGGTATAGCGCGTTTGATATGCCTGAGTTCCAACAACCTGATTCGAAAAACATGACTCCACTATAATATTCGAGCTACCATTCCAGGTAAACGGTGTAGTTAGTGTGTGCGTGTTGATGCTGTTCAATGATGGGGTGTAGTTTACCGGACCAAAAACAGTTGTTGCACCGGTCAAGAATGAGGTAGTAGAAGTGGTAGCTGTAACATTCCCCATTTTGATTGTAAAGCCATTCAACGTAAGCGGATCTCCTGTCGCAGAACCAACATCAAAACCTATAGAACCTATGCTGCTGCCTGCACTCATTCCAAGAGCAGTAAGTTCACTTGCACGTATGATGTACTGCTGACGTCCATTACCATAGTAGGTAGCGTATGCTGCGCCCGCCCCGCTTGTAAGCGAGTTGAAAGTTGTACCTGTTCCTAAGTTATAGAATGTCGGGCAGCTGCCTGCGGTAGTCACTTGACAAGTCACAACCTGTCCGTTTGTCAATGAGCTGCTACTGTATGTGCTGCTGTTTGAGCCCACATTTGCACCATTCACCTTCCATTGGTAGCTTGGCGAAGAACCTCCACTCACAGACGCCGTGAAAGTGACCTGTGTTCCTGCGCAGATGCTACCCGATGTGCTCGAAGTTATCGTTACACTCGGAGTAGAATTAGATGTGATAGATATGGTGATTTCGTTGGAAGTAACAGTGGCCACCGTGGGACATTGTGCATTCGACGTCATCACGCAACGTACAACCGAACCGTTTGCCAATGTGGTTGAGGAGAATGTATTGCTGTTCGTTCCTGCATTCACGCCATTCACTTGCCATTGATAGGCAGGAGTTGTTCCGCCATTTATTGGTGTTGCAGTAAACGTTACAGCCACACCCGGACACGTAGGGTTTGTTCCGGCAGTTTGCGCGATGCTTGCAGAAGGCGTTACTGAAGGAGCAACGGAAATCGTGATTGCGTTTGAAGTCGCAGGGTTTGCAGTCACGCCTGCCAAATTCGAGGTCATTACACAAGTAACGACCTGACCTGCTGTCAAGGAGGAACTTGTATACGTTGTGCTATTGGTTCCCACATTCACTCCATCTACTTTCCATTGGTAACTTGGTGCAGTTCCCCCGTTGTATGGGGAAGCTATAAACGTTAGTGATGCCCCTGAGCAAGTTGGATTCGAGCCTGAAGTAACGTTGATATAGACGGATGCATCTGTTGTGCAGCCATCAATGGTGTAGGAGAAAATACGAGTGCGCGCCGCACTTCCACCACTCGCTCCACCCATGTATTCGCTTGTACTCCAGAAGGTGAAACCATCCGGATCAAGGCACGTGTGTGAATAGTCACCATTTCGGTTTGTCCCGGTTTGATAACCTGTTCCGGCCACGACCATTACCTCAGTGATGGGCATTGTGCCGAGTGGATCACACTCGCGGCGGCCCGTGTAATACAAACCGGGAAAAGTAGAAGTTGCATTCGATTTCATGTAGCTCAATCCAATCGAACCATTGTTATCCATAGCAATTGCCCCCATCCAACGTGTATCTGCATCGGGCGTGTAAATTCCCTCCTGATACATGCTCCAGACTCCTGTTGTTTTATTCTGACGCAATTCACACCACTTGATACTTCGCTGAGATGCGCTGATGTTTACTGCCCAGTTGAGCACAACCGAGTTGTGATTGGCCCATGTTTTCCATTGTGCGCGATACATGATAACGCCGCCGATACCATCGAGTTTTTGAGTAGTTCCCGGTTGCACACAATCGTTCCAACTGGCGTTGTACGATGCATCGAATGCTGCCGTAGCTACATCAGGCGTTGCTGTAATAGTAGCAGTGGGTGTGGCAGGCGCCCAGTTTACTGTCATGTTGTAAATCTTAACAGCGTCGATGTTGGTTCCACCCCATGCGTTGTCGCTGTAAGAGAAAATCGGACAAGGAGTTCCAGCAGGAGGCAGGGTTCCATCGGCGGCGCAGCCGGGCACCGGACAGAAAAATCCTCCACCGGTTGGCGGTGAAAAGTTCACAATCACAGAGCGTGCCCCTGCATTGCCGGCAAGCATTGCCGTGCGCTCAAAGGCGAATACCTTTTGCTGTGACTGATTGGATGTCATGTAATAACCGTCGTGCCAAATGCCGAACTTGAGATAATCCGGGAATTGTGGTGAGGTAAATGTGTAGGTATAGTAAGATCCGGTTGGGTCGGGAGTTGTTGAAATAGCAATGTAGATGTTGTTGTTTCCTGAGCCAAACTGAGCTAAAAACCAACGATCAGCACTCTTATCATACATTACAATCGGGTCACCTGCATTAGCAGTTGCCGGCGACCATAAATTACCTAATGTGGCCGTCAACGTCACAGCACCTGTGGATTTGTTGTAAACCTTAAAGGTGGTCGAGTTGATCATTTGAACATAATGGTTTGGTCCCACAGCACCCGAAGGATCGTATGGACGAAATCCGCTAGCTGTCTGTCCAGCCCAGTTGGCACGTGTTTGAGCGCCCTTCACTACACCCATTCGTGTTTGAACCGAAGCAGGGTCATTGCCATATGCAGGACCATCCTTCTCGGCACTGAACTCAAAAAATTGCGGTTTGCGAATCTTGCGATCGCCCGACGTTTTGGGTTTAAAAATAAGTTCTTCACGAACGGGGTTCTCCGCGAATATCTCGCTAAGCGGGCGGGTAACACCAAATTGAGAAGCAACGACAAAAGTAGACTCCGTAAATTCATCTGACTTCTGAGCCAGAGAAGGAATTATAGAAGCAATAATCAAAAACGACAAAACGTAAATCTTCTTCATAAAGATCTTGCATTAAATAATATAAAATTTGTTGGATTTGGCGTAGTGAATTCCAAAGATAGGAAATGAAGTTGACAAACGTTATGTTTTTTTCTAACAAAATCAATCAGCATTAGGTTTGCACCATGAAAACCATCCTACTCTCGATCGCTTTTGCTTTCGTTTCTTTGTGCAGTGCAGGCCAGCAGCAATTCATTAAAGATCCCATTCAGCGCATTGATAAATTGGCGAAAGATGCACTCGAGCAATTCAATGTGCCAGGCATGGCGCTCGCCGTCATTCAAGACAATGAAATACTTCTGGCAAAAGGATATGGTGTACGCAGCGTCGCAACGCAAGAACCCGTAACGGACAGCACCCTTTTTGCGATAGCCAGTAACAGTAAGGCATTCACATCCGCTTCTCTAGCCATTCTCGTAGACCGTGGAATGATTTCGTGGGATGATAAAGTGCGTAAATACCTTCCCTATTTCACCTTGTATTCGCCTTATGTGAGTGAGGAGTTTACCATTCGCGACCTGCTTTGCCATCGCAGTGGACTGGACACGTTTAGCGGTGATTTGATATGGTACGGCACCACGCATTCGCGAGAAGAAATTGTAAAGCGTGCACGCTTTCTAGCACCCAGTTTTGGCTTTCGCGAACAATACGGATATTCCAACATCATGTATCTGGCAGCCGGTCTTGTCGTAGAGCGGGTTTCCGGCATAACCTGGGATCGTTTCATTGCCGACAATTTTTTCATACCACTAGGCATGACGCATTCGAACACAACCGTAAGTGATTATGTGACTGTAAAAGGAAATGTTCATTCAAGCAAAAGCAAGAATATCGCCTCTCCGCACAACGAGGTAAATGGGAAAAACGTCGCCATCGATTATGTGAACTGGGATAATATTGGTCCGGCGGGGAGCATCAATGCCTCGGTAGCAGAACTATCCAATTGGATTATGTTGCACATAGGAAAAGGCACGCTAAAAGGTCGCACCTTTTGGAAAGAGCAGCGCGCATGGGAAATGTGGGAGAACAACACACCCAAGCCGGTAAGTCGATGGCAGCGTGAGAACATGCCGTCAAGGCATTTCAATGGTTATGGTCTCGGCTGGGAACTTATGGAGTATAGAGGGCATAAAATCGTGAGCCACGGTGGCGGTTATGATGGCATGATATCGAAGACAGTTCTTGTTCCCGACATGAATCTGGGCTTTGTAATACTTACCAATAACATCAACTCAGTACCCAGTTTGTTGACCTACGAAATTCTAGATGCCTTCCTCATGAAAACAGATAAAACCGGAAGATGGATTGGTGAGAAGAAGGACTGGTCGGCGATATTCAAAGGTTTTCGTGATGAAGAACTACAAGCTTCAAAACAGGCTCTTCAAAGTGACTCAGCGGCGCGTATACCAGACGCACGCATGTCGCTACCGCTGGCCGAATACTGTGGTGTTTATAGCAGTGAAATGTATGGAGACGTTCTCATTACAATCGACGATAATCCTCGAAAACCATACGGAGGATTAAAAATTGATTTCGCCCCTACCGCCCTGTTTAAGGGGCAGCTTAATCACTGGCACTTCGATACGTTTGAACTGACCTGGAGCACACAAATGATGCTGCCTCGCGGCAAAGCCACTTTTGTGCTCAATAGTGACGGAAAGCCTGTAGAATTGAAGGTTGTAGTTGATAATCCGGACTTTGACTTTACGGAACTCATACTAGTTCGAAAGCAAGAGAAATAAATTTGTTTCAGCAGGCCATCAGGGCAAATTGCAAAGAGTATTTCATCAAACATTTGCAATTATGCAAAGCCTAAGTATATTTGCGCCCCGTTTTGACAGGCTTTTGCCCTTCAAAGCATCGATGTCACCGTAGCTCAATTGGATAGAGCACTTGACTACGGATCAAGAGGTTTGGGGTTCGACTCCCTACGGTGACACAGAAAAGCCAATCAAATTGATTGGCTTTTTTATTTCTCTAGCTGCTCTGTTCATGGAGTTCTTGAGGCAAGTAATGTATTTATTCCACGCGACGGGTATACATCAAAGCCTCTGCCTGCCGCTTGTCATGCTCATGAAGAGATGATTTTAAATCTTCGCGCTCCATGGAGTCACGGTTGCGTTCTTCTACGTCAATTATAGACGGTTCGTGCACGCTTATGACAGTTTCGCTTCTACCGTCGGATTCAATTTCGAAAAGACCATTGCATAAGAAGCGAATACTGATTATTTCACAACGATTCTCTTCCAAAAAGCGCATCAAATCGGCCTTTTGCACAAGACTGGCCGAGTTTGTTTCGTGAAAAACGCCGTCGAGACTCCAATAAATGGATAGCTCCTGAATTTGCTTAATTTCCGTAATGGCCAAAAACTGACTAAAGGGAATGTCAATGGTAAGATAGCTTTTAACCAAAGGAATGCAGGTTTTTATTATGTGTGTTTAGTGGTAGGTGACTTAAAATGCCTATTAAAAGTCAGCCGTTTCAAATTTAAACGAATATCGTTACACACCGTTGTTATGATTGAATTAATTCGTAGAATGCCTGTTTTAAATTTTTGTGTTGCTCCAGGTGAGTGTTCATACGACATTTGGAAGAAGGAAAAACCATATGACCAGCGAGCTCAACTATTATCTGATACCCGGTATGGGCGCCGACAAGCGCTTGTTTCAGCACTTCCATTTGCCCAACGGCCGAGTTCACCATCTTGACTGGATACCGCATGGCAATAGTCAGACGCTTACTGAATATGCCTCTTTGATGGCGAGTAGAATCCAAACAGAACGCAATGTCATTATTGGTTCCTCTATGGGCGGAATGGTTACTGTTGAGATTGCGAAGCAAATCAATCCTCTCGGCGCAGTGCTGGTTTCGGCACCTACCGGTCGTCATGAATTCCCTCAAAGTTTGAAGAGTTTGCGTGCGTTGAAACTGCATCGCGCACTCAATTCGAAACAAGTAATGCGCATTTCGAAACTTTGCGACCTTTTCATGGGCTTTAAAACCGAACAGCAAAGGGCCATGTTCTATGACATGCTGCAAGGCAACGGACATGAGTTTCTTCATTTCTCGGTTGGAGCAGTGCTGGAGTGGGAAAATACAACCCCGCCGCCTGTTCCTTTCATTCAGATTTTGGGTTCAGAGGATAAGCTCTTCAACCGAAAGAAAATTCAGAACGCACATGTCATAGAAGGAAGCGGGCACTTTACTGCCTTCGAAAAAGGCAAAGAGGTTTCGGAGATTATCGTACAATGGGCCGATTCCCTGCGACTGGAATAGCTGTTTTTCGGCTGATTAGTATCCGCCACCAACGGCTACATAACCGCGATCACGGTTATACTCATCGGCAGCAAGCCATAGCGCATCGTCTTTAGGTGCTTCCAGCAGCAGGCTGCTTCCTGACAGAAGAACGCCAAGCAACATCATCGGGTTAAACTGAATGGGTTGACCTGCTTGCACAGCTAATGAAGATGCCAGAACACCTGCCCCCCCACCAATCAATCCAAATTGCAACATCCTGAATTTCCGATAATCCTTCAGGTGAGCAGTTGCTCCGAGATTATCTGCCAAATCGACCTTCATGTTGCTATATCCGACTTTCCGCAGAGGCTCATCACCAACATTGTAGAATTGAAAAGACGTGCCATCAGACAGTCCATCACCATTTGTTCCGGGCTGAAGTTGAGGACCGGCATAGACGTCAATTTCGATGCGCTGATATAAATTGGTTCTGCCCTTATCTATGCACATGGCAAATGAAGGTCTTTCAAAGCCTTCTATTCGACCCAAGTTGGCGAAATAGCCGTGTTTGTTTTTGAAAAACTCAACCTCCTTGCTCGGATACATAGTTCCATCCAGCTGAAAAACCGGTTCCGAGTTAGAGGGTGCCAGGAAAATCAGCTCCTTACCCTCAATGGTTTCCCCACTCATGAGTTGAATGTGTGGTCTTGGGTTTGACTTCTGTGCCCAGGTTGTAAGGCTAATCAGCGTGATAGTGAGAATAAATATCGTGCGCATAGACATTCAAAGTTTTTCGTCTTCTACGCCCAATAGGAAAGAAAGTTTCAAGTGATCTTGTTACTTGCTTGCCAGGTCATGCAGCGCAACTGATAAGTCCGGATACAGAAATTTGAAATCAAATTGATCACCCTTGGCAGACACTACATTCATTCCTCGCAAAACAAGCTCACTATCGACCCCGAGCAAAGCGGTGCCCAGCTTGATAAGCGGAGCCGGTGCATTTAGTCCGAATCCAACACCCAGACTTTCCCGCAGCAAACGCATGAAATCCGCATTTGGCAGTGGTTGCGGTGCAGCGGCGTTCATAATCTCCGGAGGGTTTTTGCTTTCTACTAAAGCGAGCATCATTCTGCACAAATCATGAATGTGAATCCAGCTCATCATTTGTTTTCCCGAACCCTGTGAGCCTCCCTGAAAAGCCTTTGTGAGTAAACGAAACGTTGGATAAACGCCCCCGCTCTGTCCAAGCACCAATGTTATGCGCAAGGCGATTTTACGAGTGTTTGGCGTGACAGCTTCGGTCAAAGCTTTTTCCCATAAGCGCGCCACCTCAGCCATCGTCCCAACTCCGTCCGTTTCCGATTCCTCTGCGTTTGGTGTTCCTTGGGTATCTCTGTATATCGAAGCGCCGCTTGCATTTATCCAAACGGCGGGTGGTCTTTGGCACAGAGCAATGGCCTCTCCGAGAGCTCGGGTTGTCTCAACACGAGAAGAAATAAGTTCATCAACATTTCGAGCTGTAAACCTACAATTGACAGATTTACCGGCTAGGTTAATGAGCGCATAGGCACCATCCAAAACGCGCAAAACAGAAGGTTGATCGTTCCAGGTTGCATTGCCATTTGAGCGCCCTATGGTGACAACATTCCAGTCGTTCAAGAGTAGATACGAACTAAGATACTCACCTATAAAACCGGATGCTCCTGCAATTACGATTGTTTTCATACTACATAAACAGCTCAGAACAGCAGCGGTTCAGCGGGTGCCACAAGGATTTAACCAACAAAAAAGAGGAGGACAATGCCTCCCCTTTCAAGCTTCATTCTACAGTATTACATTCTGAACCCATACATGGCCTCCATACCGTTGGCATAGAAACCACGAATTTCCACGTAAGCGCCGGCCTTATTCTGAAGAACACTTTCCAAATCCTGAGGAGTATTGATGGTTTGTCCGTCGATGCGTGTGACAATAAACCCTTTTTGCAACCCGATTGATTTAAATTTTCCGGGCTGTAGGTCAAGAACCTTGGCCCCACCACTAATTCGGAGCTTTGCTTTATCCTCGCTCGAAATATTTCCAAACGTGGCCCCTAAACTTTGAACGCTCGGTCCATTGTCCTGTGCTTTAAAATCATCCAATTCCGCTCGACCACTTCTGTTGCGCAGAGTCACATCTACTACCTGTTGCTTACCCCCTCTCCAAACTGCAACTTTTACTTTATCGCCCGGACGGTATCGGCTCACCTGTTCCTGAAGTTGCGGCACATTATTGACTGGGCGATCATCGATTTTTTGAATAACATCGCCCGACTCGATTCCACTTTCAGCAGCGGCACCACCTTCCGACAAAGAGCTTACAAAGACACCCGCGAGTTCCTTGAGACCTTTTTCATTGGCTATTTCCTGTGTTACCTCATCAATTCGAACACCGATGAACGCGCGCTGCACATGCCCAAACTCAATGATATCGCGCGAAACTTTTCGAGCAATGGAAGAAGGCACGGCAAACGAATATCCGGCGAAAGCACCTGTTCGCGACTGGATGGCTGTATTGATTCCGATAAGTTCACCCTTCGTATTGACCAAAGCTCCCCCGCTGTTTCCCGGATTTACCGCTGCATCAGTTTGAAGGAATGATTCGACCGGAAAGACTTCTTCTCCATTGTTGCGCTCGCGCGAGAGCAAGTTGATATTTCTTGCCTTCGCACTCACAATACCCGCCGTAACTGTACTTGTCAAGTCGAACGGATTTCCTACTGCTATTACCCATTGACCAATTCGCACATCGTCGCTGTTGCCCCATACAATTGCAGGTAAAGCTTCCTCTTCTATTTTGATGACGGCGATATCAGTGCTTGGGTCGCGACCCACCACGGTAGCCTCATAGTCTTTGTTATTATTGAGAGTCACATTTAGTTTTTCGGCTCCTTCAACCACGTGATTGTTTGTTATGATATAGCCATCGGCTGAAATAATAACACCCGAACCCGAGCCCTCTTGCACATGAGGCTGCTGCTGATATCCGAAAAAGTCTGACCATGGGTTGAACACCGGTTGCATGGTTGTCTGTGTTTTTACGTGAACAACACTATTTACAGTGCGTTCGGCCGCCATGCTAAAATCACCACTGCCTTCTGCGCCGGTCGAAACAAACTGAACCCGGCCTGAATCAACGGCAGATGCCTCATTGAATTGAGCATATCCCTTCGATTCAAAAAATACGCGGTACGTTCCTAAAGCCAGCACTCCACCTGAGAATGCCATAGCTAACATGATTAGATTCTTTCTCATATGTTTTTCAAAAAAGGTTGAATTGAAAATCGGATTCAAATGTATAAACGCAGAAAGAATGACAGATTGCCGGCATGCTGTAAAATTGTGTTAACCGCGGGGGGTAGGTTATAGGTGATGTGAGGTGAATAAATGATTTGTGGGTTGCAGGGGAAGTATTAGTTACAGATTTGAACTCTCTTAATTTAGCGCTGTTATCTATGGGTATGAAAAATTCAATGTCGACCGTTGCAGCATTTCTAATTCTTGCGCTGACAAGTTGCGAGAAGGAGATCACGGTTGACTTGCCCGCCGCTGATCCTAAAATAGTAGTCGAAGGCACCATCTTCCCCGGAGACTTTCCGCTTGTATTATTGAGCTATACGCAAGGATATTTTGATCCGACGGATATCACCTCACTTCAAAATATTTTCGTGCATGACGCGAGTGTCACGCTGTATGTCGATGGAATTGCATACCCACTCCTCGAAATTTGCTCATCCGATTTAAGCCCTCAGGAATTAGAACTTGCCAGCACAGCATTAGGTGTAAGTGTGGAGTCCCTTCAGTCGTTGGATCTTTGCCTGTATACGTCGCTCACCTTGACCGGCATGCCGGGTGTTGTCTACGACATTGAAATTCACAAGGACGGTTATCACATTACGGGATCGACTAAAATACCCGAGCTTGTTGAGCTAGATACCGTTTACTTCGACATCATTAATCCACAAATTCAAGACACACTGGGTATTTTGTACGGCAAGCTTGCTGATCCTGACACTGTAGGCAATGCATACCGTTGGTTCGCCAAACGCATTAGCCACTACCCGGCCAATGTGCCTGATGCCTCGTTGAGAGGTCAACAGAAAGATCGAACATATATCGCCCCATTCGGATCCGTTTACGATGACACTTTTTTCAATGGACTCAGTTTCGAGTTTGCATATCCAAGAGGTCTTGAAGCCAACTCGACCAAATTTGATGACGAGAATGACGAGCGTTCCTATTTCAAAGTGGGTGACACGGTTGCCATTCGAGGCTGCACGATAGATCGTGCTTCCTTTAAATTCATTCGAAGCTTGGAGGCTCAAATAAGCAATCAGGGAAGTCCGTTTGCCATTCCATTTAACTTAGAAAGCAACCTTCAAGGCGGCTTGGGAGCGTTCATTGGATACGGTGCCGTTTACGACACGGTGGTGTGTGTTTATTAGGGACGAGGGACAAGGGACGAGGTTTGAAAGCTTGTCCCGACTAAGCAATCCGTTTTTTCCGAATAAACATAAAAGCCCAAATACTGCGGGAGACGCGGAATAAATAAGGAAATAGCACAACGGTTGCTGCCAGACCGGTCGAGAGGAAAGTAACCGGGTGAGTCAAAAATCCGAACTCAATCCAACCCATCGCGTCAAAAACTTTCAGCGCTACCAGCACCGACACCCACAAGGCAACAGTCAAGCCCCAACTCACATAGGCCGCACCGAAATAGAAGCCTGTTTCAGGAACTAAGTTGGTTTTGCAAACAGGACACTCCTTGTGCATATGGCCCAGTTGCTTAAAGGTGTAAACAGCCGGATTCTTGTAAATAGAGCTCTTCTTGCACACGGGACATTCGTGTCGGAGCATGGCACCCAGTATGCTTCTTTCCTTTTCCATACTGCAAACTTAGGCTTCGACACAGGCATAACCTGTAACATTTGTAACCATTTCGTTAAAATCTTATGCAACCAAACGAACCAAAATTGCTTCCTATATGCGAAATTCGCCAACCGAAAATTAAACCCAACCTTAAAACAAATCTGTGGATAGAATTCTACGAGTGATTATTGTGTCGGCATGCGTGTGGTTGATACCCTCGATTTCTGCATTTGCACAATGTATCGTCATAAATGAAATACTCGTTAACCCGACCGGTAATGATGGTGTTCCTCCCAACACGAGCGAATGGATTGAGTTAATGAATACATGCAATACACCTGTTGACATAGGGTGTATGATAATTGGTGATGGTGACTTTACGCTTACCATACCCAGTGGCAACACTTTACAGCCAGGGGCTGTGTTCACCATAAGCAGCGGCCTTAATGGCCTCACACCCGATTTGAACTGGAACACATGCGATTGCAGTTCAAGTCTCGTTCAAACGGGAAGTTTAACAGACGCATCAGAACAGCTCTTTGTTCTTGACAATACAGGCAACCTCATTTCGGGTGTGTATTGGGGCAGCGGCACCTTTCCTGCTTTAGTTTCATCTGTTTCGGCCAACGGCTGCACAGCGCTCTCAGGCATCACACTCATCGATAATACCGGCTTTGAAATTATCAACATAAACGAAGGCACCACGAACGAACAAGATTGCAGCGGAGCATGGGTAACATCGGGTAGTCCTAGTTTCGGATCTACCAATAGTGACCAGATCCCCAATGCTGTGATCAGCGTCACGAACAACATAGTATGCCAAGGCGGAACACTCAACTTTGATGGTTCCGGAAGTTCGGCGTTCGCCTATGACTGGGCATTCACCAATGCCACACCGGCCGCTTCAATCGATCAAAACCCCATAGGAATTACGTTCAACAGTTTCGGGAATCAGACAGTAACACTCACGGTAGAAAACTCGTGCGGCGATACAGACACTGAAACCATCAACGTTCAAGTAGATGAACCTGTACTACCTGTTATTAGCGCCTCGGGTCCAACCACCATTTGTGGCAACGAAACCATAACGCTGAGTACCTTAGCGGGAGGCACTCTTCAATGGCGTCTCGACGGTTCTGACATTACCGGTGAGACCTCAAGCTCGCTGACGGTAAGCCTAAGCGGCACATATACCATAGTAGCAAACAATGGTGTTTGCACCAATGAATCCCTTCCTGTTGTTGTAACTGTGAACCCGGTTCCTACAGCTGCCATACTCACAACCGATACAGAAGTATGTGTGAACGAAGGTCTCATGCTGGAAGCCGATCCGTCCTTCGATGCTTACTCGTGGAGCGAGTCGGGAGTTCAGCTTACAAGCACAGTCAATTACAATGTCATTACAAGCAATGCGGGAACATTCAACTATGAGTTAATAGTAACACTGAATGGATGTGATAGCGAACCCTTAGCGTTAACCGTTAGTGTATTCGAATACCCGGTAGTTTCCATTACACCCGCAGGCCCTCTCGATTTATGTCCGGGCGATGAAATCATTTTAAGCTCCGTAAACACCCATGAAATCTATCAGTGGTATGAAAACAGTCTACCCACTTCCACCGCGTCGACGGTGAATATTGCATACCAGCAAGCCAACATAGTGACATTGGAAGCAACAGACAATGGCTGCACGAGTATAAGCGCCCCCTTGTTGCTCACCTCGCATCCTGTGGCCACCGTTGCCACTTGGTCGCCACCTAACTACTCAGAAAATAACGTACTTCCGACATGCCTGACCGAACATCCAATACTCGGAGTTTCCGATGGCCCTGTGATTCAATGGTATCAAGATGGTACTGCCGTCGCGGGAGCAAACGGACTTATTTACACTGCCACGGCAGATGGTGAATACTATTTCACAGCTTCGCTTACAGGCGAATGTCCAATCACCAGCGACACTATCACTGTTGATGTAGCCATTGATATGTCGATAGAAACGACCGCCTCGAAGGATACAGCCTGTGAAGGTGAAATCGTTGAGATTATACCTACCGGCAATTTCGTGAGCTACAGCTGGCCGGGAGGGATTGTTGCCGACACGCTGTTTGCTACGAACAGCGGTATTTATGTTGTGACCGCTCATCTTGTAAGTTGCGATACCACCGATACCGTAACGGTATTTTTCAGTGCTTATCCTGAAATTTTCGCCGGCGACGACTTCTACAGTGATTGCGCTGAGACGACGATGCTTTACGGGGAAAGTAACGGCGATGAAACCTATTGGGAAAGTGATGAAATCTTTATTGGTTCCGGCGACACCCTGGCCATTCCAAGACCCAACGAAACTTCAGACCTCGTAATGATCAGCGCGCTCAACGGTTGTGAAGTGCGCGATACTGTAGTAATGGAAGTTGACTGTATTTACATCTATGCACCCAATGCCATTACTCCTGATGGCGATGGATTAAACGATGTGTTTAGAGTTTATGCCAACGGACTATCGGCCTATACACTGCGCATCTTTAATCGCTACGGTCAATTGGTTTGGGAAACAAACGACCCCGAAGATGTATGGACAGGTGGTGCGCCTGATTACTATCTGCCCAACGGCATCTATACCTGGCAGGTAGAGGCACTGGATTTCAATCAAAA
>Ga0315904_10007627_pt1 | contig 14489 bp, 13 predicted proteins | sample LakEriMetagenome_6_FD_203529 | JGI IMG/M metagenome (GOLD analysis project Ga0315904, IMG submission 203529) | Freshwater fungal communities from buoy surface, Lake Erie, Ohio, United States - Buoy 12 MA120 | ecosystem: Environmental > Aquatic > Freshwater > Lake | place: USA: Lake Erie, Ohio... | reverse complement strand
GCCCTCAATGGCGTCCTCACCGGAAAACTCGCCATCACCAGCCCCTGAAGACAAATCCACAGCCATGACGCGCACGGTCCCCGGCATCGACCTCGTCGAAACCGACCGCATCGCCCGCGCCATCGCCAGACAAGGCGAAGCGTTCCTCGCCCGCGTCTTCACCCCGGCCGAACGCGCCTACTGCGATTCCCTCCGCCATCCCCACCCCTCCTTCGCCGCACGCTGGGCCGCCAAGGAGGCCGTCGCCAAAGCCTTCGGCTCCGGCATCGGTGCCGATGCCAGCATGCACGAAATCGAAGTCCTCCGCTCGCCGCAGGGCCAACCCAGCATCGCCCTCCACGGCTCCGCCGCCGCCACCGCCCAGCGCCTCGGCGTCACCGCCATCAGCATCAGCCTCACCCACACGGAACACTACGCCGCCGCCTTCGCCATCCTCACAATCGTTGCGCCGCCCGCAGAATCCGCTACGTTGCTCCACAAAACCACCAATCTCGCCCCTCCCCCATGAACTACTACCAGACTCCCGCCTCGGTCTCGGAACTCCCGGAATCCAGCCGCGCCGCCTTCGTCCGCCGTACCTACGGCCACCTCGCCGCCGCCGTCGCCGCCTTCGTCGTCCTCGAAGCCGCCCTCATCACCTCGGGAGCCGGCAAGGCCCTCGCCAGCCTCATGCTCGGAGGCCGCTGGTCATGGCTCCTCGTCCTCGGTGCCTTCATGCTAGTCTCCAGCCTCGCCTCAAACTGGGCGGCCTCCGCCACCCGCAAATCCACCCAGTACCTCGGCCTCTCCCTCTACGTCACCGCCGAAGCCATCATCTTCGCCCCGCTCATCATGATGGCCCTCCGCTTCGATCCCAATATCCTCACGAAAGCCACGCTCATCACAGCCGGCCTCTTCGCGGGCCTCTCATGGATCGCCTACGCCACCAGACGCGACTTCTCTTTCCTCGGCGGCTTCCTCCGCATGGCAGGCATGATCGCCCTCGGCACCATCCTCGCCTCCATCCTCTTCGGCTTCTCCCTCGGCACCATCTTCTGCGTCCTCATGGTCGCACTCGTCGGCGGATCCATCATCTACCAGACCTCCAACGTGCTCCATCACTACCACACAGATCAGCACGTCTCAGCCGCTCTCGCCCTCTTCGCTTCGTTCGCCACCCTCCTCTGGTACGTCATCCAGATCGTCATGGACCGCGACTGAACCCGCCCGCGGGCCAAACCCCATGCCCCGCCCCAGCCCCTCGGCCCATCTCAGCGAAGCCGAATTCCTCCGCTGGTACTGGCTGCGCGCGGAACTCTCCTCGCTCTGCCGCCTCCTCGGCATCCCTGCCTCCGGAAACAAGGAAGAGGTCACCGCACGCATCGCCGCCCACCTGGGGAATCGACCACCACCACCACGGACCAGCACAGCCCGCACCGCACCACCCGCCACCCTCACCCCGGAAACTCCCGTGACCCCGGGATGGACCCTCTCCGCCCAGCTCCGCCAGTTCTTCGTCCACCACTGCGGCAAATCCTTCCGCTTCAACCAATCCCTGCGCGACTTCTTCCGCTCAGGGTCGGGAACCCTCGCAGACGCCCTCGCCACCTACCGCGCAAGCCTCGCCAATCCCGCGCGGGATATTCCAAAGGTGTTTGAATTCAACCGCTTCGCCCGCGCTTTCCGGCAAAGCCATCCGCACGCCTCCCACGAGGACATGACAAGGGCATGGCACCATGCCCGCAGCCAACCCCGCTGAACCCAACCATCGCCCGGACTTGCCGGATCCACGGTTCTGGTACATGAAAAGTTCATGGATGCTCCCCAGCCCGTTCCCAGCCACGGTCCCCGCACGTCACCGACCGCATGGATCCTCGCCGGAACCATCCTCCTGACACTCGTCGCCTTCTTCGGCTTCGTCCCGAAATTCGCCGCGGGCAACGCCCAGGCAACCCTCCCATGGCTCGCCTCGTCATGGAATAACGAAAACAAACTCTACGAACACGGCTGGATGGTCATTCCGGTCATGGGATGGTTCCTCTGGCGCGCCGCCCAGCAGATGCGCAGCGAACCCATCACTCCCAGCTGGGCCGGACTCTGGTGGATCGCGGGCGGTCTCTTCCTCTGGGTCGGCGCCTTCCGCGGCATTCAGGCCCGCGCCGCTGTCCTCAGCCTCCCCTTCCTCATCATGGGCACCGCCCACTTCGTGCTCGGCTGGAAGTCCGCCCGCCACCTCTTCTTCCCCCTCAGCTTCACTCTCTTCATGATCCCAGTGCCTGGCCTCGAACAGCGCACCAACGATCTCGCCATCCTCTCCACCAGAATCGCCCACCACGCCGGTAATCTCATCGGCCTCCCCACCATCCAGTCCGGAACTCAACTCCTCGACTCGGACGGTGGCTCGTTCAAAGTCGATGACGGCTGCAGCGGCATCCGCTCCATCGTCGCCCTCCTCCTCATCAGCTACATCTACGCCATGGTCGCCCACCGCAAATGGCCAGAACGTCTCCTCATCTTCGCAGCGGCCCTCCCCCTCGCCATCCCCGCCAACGCCGCCCGCATCGTCTCAATCCTCGTGATCGCCAGAATCGACCGCACCTTCGCCATGAATACATGGCACAATTACTCGGGATTCTTCAGCTTCGCCGCCGCCCTCGCCCTCCTCCTCGCCCTCAGCGCGGTCATGCGCGGTGGCCTCCGCGCCCTCAAACCAAAAGTCGCCACCCGCAGAGTCGGCGAACCGGAATAATTTCCTCCCACTTCATGACCCGCCGACTCGTCATCGCTCAGTTCCTCCTCCTCGCAGGTCTGAGCCTCGTCTTCCTCCTGCCCCAAACCCCGCCCATGCGCGAGGCTTCCCTTTCCACCGACCTTCCCTCGTGGGTCACCGGCGGCTGGGAAGGCGGTCCACCCCTCGAACCAAGCGAAGAGGAACGCCGCATCCTCGCCTCCGATACCGAATTCCACCGCCGCAACTACTTCCGCCCCGTCCCCGTCGAAGAACGGAAACGAGCCAGCCTCCCCTTCGATGGCGATATCTCCGATGTCCTCAACGCAGGCATCGTCCTCTCCGGCAAGGACCTCAGCAACAGTATCCACGCCCTCGAACGCTGCCTCACCGCCCAGGGCTTCACCATCGAAAACGCTTCCACCATGACGGTCCGGCTCGGCTCCGGACAAGCCCTCCCCACCCGCCGACTCGTCTGCTCCCGAGTGGACCCACGCACCCGCATCGCCGCCCGCTCCATCGCCTACTACTGGTTCGTCGGCCACGACGCCGTCACCGGAAATCACGTCACCCGCGGCATCCGCGACTTCACCGACCGCATGCTGCGCGGCTATGACCAGCGCTGGGCCTACATCACCATCACAGCCTACCTCGACGGCATCCGCATGGACGATGACCCGTCCCTCCGGACACCCCAGCGCCAGCTCTCCCCGGAAGACGCCGACCGCACCGTCGCAGAATTCCTCGCCGAATTCGCCACGGAAGTCATCCGCACGGATAAGGTTTCCCACTGGTACGCAGAATAAACGTTCCTCCAGCCCGGACAGGAACCCAAGGCCCCATGGACCCATCCTCTTCCAGCAACCTGCTCCGCAGCCTGCCGTCAGTCGACCGTCTCCTCCGCGCCCTCCTCCCGATCCCCGGACTGCCAGCCCCGCTCGCCACGGAATTCATCCGCCGCTCGGTCCAGTCATGGCGCCAGCAGGCCTCCTCAGGTTCCCCGCCGCCCAGCTTCGATGAGGCGGTCGCTTCGCTGCACAACGATCTCACCTCCCTCGCCCGCTCCCGCATCCAGCCGGTCATCAATGCCACCGGCATCCTCATCCACACCAACCTCGGCCGTTCCCCCCTCGCCGCTTCCATCGCCCACCACGTCGCCTCGGTCGCTTCTTCCTACCATAACCTCGAATTCAATCTCGATTCGGGATCGCGCGGCCCCCGTGGCCGCTTTCTCGAAGAATCCCTCACCCTCCTCGCCGGCGCAGAAGCCGCCACCGTCGTCAATAACTGCGCCGCCGCCCTCGTCCTCATCCTCCGCCACTTCACTTCCCCAGACCGCCCGGAAGTCATCATCTCCCGCAGCCAGCTCGTCGAAATCGGCGGCGGCTTCCGCATCCCGGAAATCATGGAAACCAGCGGAGCCTCCCTCCGCGAAATCGGTACCACCAACCGTACCTCAGCCGACGACTACCGCCGCGCCATCTCCCCTCGCACCGCCCTTATCCTCCGCGTCCACCGCTCGAACTTCTACATCGAAGGCTTCACCGGAGAACCTTCCCTCGCAGAACTGGCAGCCATCGCCCGCGAACACCACATCCCCCTCGCCGAAGACCTCGGCAGCGGCGCCATCACCGATACCGCTCAGTTCGCCGGACTCACCCACGAACCAACCGCCGCCGAATCCCTCGCCGCAGGTGCCGACCTCGTCTGCACCAGCGGTGATAAACTCTTCGGCGGCCCACAGTCAGGTCTCATCTTCGGCCGCACCCCGCTCGTCCAGGCCCTCAAGCGCGACCCCCTCTTCCGCGCCCTCCGCTGCGACCGGCTCGCCTTCATCGCCCTCCAGGAAACCGCCGCAGCCTGCCTCGACGCCGGCCTCGGAGCCATCCCGCACGCCATCCCCCTCATGGCCATGCTCTCCACCAGCCCGGATGCCCTCGCCGACCGCGCCAGCACACTCGCCGCTTCCCTCCAGGACCTCCCCGCCGATTTCTCCGTCGTCCCCACGGAATCACAATGCGGCGGCGGCACCATGCCCAAAAGCGCCATCCCCTCCATGGCCCTCCGCGTGCTGCCACATCAGATCAGCCCGGATACCCTCGCCCAGCGCCTCCGCATGGGCTCACCACCAGTCACCGCACGCATCGCCGACCACGCGCTCGTCTGCGACCTCCGCACGGTCTTCCCACGCGAAGACTCCCAGCTCGCCGCCGCCCTCCGCTCGGCCCTCGGCCACGCCTGAACAAGGCACCCCATCGGCTTCGCATTTGACCGACCGCCACCCACCCGGCATGGTGCACCGTTCCCCGTGATGAAACCGACCCTTCTCCTCCTCTGCTCCGCCCTGTTCGCCTTCCTGCCCGCCTGTGCCCGCAAACCCCAGGGCCGCAGCCAGAACGCCGCCGCAGGCATGGCCCGCCCCACCGCCGGCCAGCAGCTCAACCCGTCCTCCGGAAGCCTGCCGCCCGGCACCCGCATCAGCTACAACAGCGTCTCGGTCCCCGGCCCCTACATCGCCATGACCTTCGACGACGGCCCCCACGCCTCCAATACCCCGCGACTCCTCGATATGCTCAAAGCCCGCGGCATCCGGGCCACCTTCTTCACCGTCGGTCAGAATACCGCCCGCTACCCAGCCATCATGCGCCGCATCATCGCCGATGGCCACGAACTCGCCAATCACACGTGGACCCACCCGAAACTCAGCAGCCTGAGCGACGCCTCGGTCCGCAATGAACTGAAACGCAGCCACAGCTCCCTCGTCAGCCTCGGAGCCGCCCCGCGCATGTACCGCCCACCCTACGGTGCCATCACCGCCCGCCAGAAACAGTGGATCATGAACGAATTCGGCTACCCCACGATCCTCTGGAGCGTGGACCCCGAAGACTGGCGCACCCGCAGCGCTTCCATGACCCGCAGCCGCATCCTCGCCAATACCAGACCCGGCGGCATCATCCTCGTCCACGATATCCATCCCTCCAGCATCGATGCCATGCCCGGCACCCTCGACGGTCTCCTCGCCAAAGGCTTCCGCTTCGTCACGGTGAGCGACCTCATCGCCATGGGCAACCGCTCCAAACCCGGCACCTCCAGCCCCATCGTGCAGGCCCCGCCGCCCCCCATCACATTCTCCCCAGGCAGCTTCTGAGCCCTCCCACCACATGACCACCCCGCTCGTCGACCTCCAGTTCATCGACGCCCGCGCCCGGGTGCTCGATGTCGCCGCCTTCCTCGACCGCATCCAGCGCCACGGCCAAACCGACGACTTCCGCATCACCGCCCTCCGCCGCGCCATCGCCGAACTCTCATCGGAAGAACAAGACCGCACCAGACGCATCCTCGAAATCCTCAGCGATCACTCGGAAGAGCCCATCCCAGCCGCCACCACCCAGAGCGCCTGCGGAGCCCCTCCGCCCAAATCCTCCCACTGAGAAAGCAACGCAGCCACGGACGAAACGACCTCGTCCGCAGGCACATCGGCACCACGCACAAACCCGCGCAGGCCAACCTCACAGCCACGGAGCCAGCGCCTCAAGAGCCGCTTCAGCAGGGTCAATCGCATACCGCGCCCCGGCCCGCAGCCGCACCACCTTCCCCCCACTCCGGATCAGCAGCTCCAGTGGCGACTTCCCAGGGAAACGATCCACAATCGCCCGGATCGACGCCAGCTCGGCACTCCCATCCCGCTCCGCATCCAGCTGCAGCACCACCGCCGGCACTTCTCTGACAGAGGTAACCACCCCGCGGCCACCAGCCGACTTGCCGCCCGCCGCATTCCCGGATGATGGCGTCAGCTCACGCAGACTCTGCGCCACCAGCTGAAGCGACTCCGTCCGGCTGTCCTGCTCGACCTTGGCAGTCACTTCCAGCACACTTCCCTTCACAATGCCGCGGCCGAATTTCTCGAATTCCTCGCCCCACACCATCATCTCCCGGCTGCCCGTGAAATCCTCCACACGCATCACCGCAAACTGCTTCCCGGACTTCGTGTACTTCACGGTCACATCAGCCACGAAAACGCCGAACTTCGCCTTCTTCCGCTCCTTCTCGCTCAACTCCTCCAGCTCTCCAATCCTCCGGTACCCTCCACTCTCCAGCACCCCGCGGAACCGGTCCAGCGGATGCCCGCTGATGTAGAATCCCAGCAGTTCCTTCTCGTCCACCAGCATCTTCTCCTGACTCCACGCCTCCACTTCCCCGCCCTCCAGCGATGGCGGCGGCGACGCCACCTCATCAAGCGCATCCCCAAAAAGCGAAAACTGTCCGCTCGCCTTGTCCTTCTGCGCCGACGCCCCAGCCGCCAGCACTCCCTCAATCCTCGCAAATAACTGCGCCCGGCCCTCACCCGTCCAGTCAAAGGCCCCCGCCCGCACCAGACTCTCCAGAAGCTTCCGGTTCACCGCCCGGCTCTCCACCCGACGCGCAAAATCATCCATGTTCCGGAAAGCCCCGCCGCTCTCCCGCTCCCGCAGCATCAGCTCGACCGCCCCCTCGCCCACCCCCTTCACCGCCGCCAGCCCATACCGGATTCCTTCACTCCCATCCGGCAGCACTTCCGGCTGAAACCCCAGTCCGCTCCGATTCACGTCAGGCGGCAGAATCCGGATCCCCATGGCCGCACACTCCCCCACAAAAACCGCAATCTTGTCCGTGTTGCTGATTTCATTGCTCAGCACCCCGCACATGAATTCCACAGGATAGTTCGCCTTCAGATAAGCAGTCTGATACGTGACCAGTCCGTACGCCGCAGAGTGCGATTTGTTGAAGCCATACCCCGCAAACTTCTCCAGCAAGTCGAAGATCTCGTTGGCACGCTTCTCGGGAATCCCATTCGTCTGCGCACAGCCCTCCACAAAGATCTTCCGCTGCTGCGCCATCTTCTCAGGATCCTTCTTGCCCATGGCCCGGCGCAGCAGGTCAGCCGCCCCCAGACTATATCCCGCCAGCAGATTCGCCGCCTTCTGCACCTGCTCCTGATAAATCAGAATCCCATACGTCTCCTTGCTCACCTCCTCCATGAGCGGATGCAGATACTCCACCTTCGCCTTCCCCTTCTTCCGGTCAATGAAGTCCGGGATCAGATCCATCGGCCCCGGCCGATAAAGCGCCAGCAGCGCAATGATGTGCTCAATCGTCTCAACCCCGAAGTTCCGGCACAGATTGGCCATGCCTCCAGATTCCAGCTGAAAGACCGCAATCGTCGCCCCACGGCTCAGCAGCACAAAAGTCTTCCCATCATCCAGCGGAATCCTCTCAATCCGGAACCCCGGCGTATGCCGGTGAATCAGCTTCACGGCATCGTTGATCACCGTCAGCGTCTTCAAACCCAGAAAGTCCATCTTCAGCATCCCCAACTCCGTCAGCGGAGCCATCGCCAGCTGCGTCACCACATCACCTTCATTCCCACGCGTCAGCGGCACATACTCGGTCAGATCACACGAGCCAATCACCACCCCGGCCGCATGCACCCCCGTCCCCCGAGTCAATCCCTCCAGCCGCATCGCCGATTCATACAGATTCGCCACGGCCTGGTCCGCCTCGATGGCAGCCTTCAACTCCGGATTCTTCTTCTTCGCCTCCACCAGCGTAATGTTCAGTTCCTGCGGAATCATCTTCGCCACCCGGTCCACTTCCCCATAACTCATCCCCATCACCCGCCCCACATCCCGGATCACACTCTTCGCCCCAAGGGTGCCAAAGGTAATGATCTGACTGACACAGCGCTCGCCGTACTTCTGCCGCACATACTCAATGACCTCCGGCCGCCGCGTCTGACAGAAATCCACGTCGATATCCGGCGGGCTCACCCGCTCGGGATTCAGAAAGCGCTCGAAAATCAGCCCGAACCTCAGGGGATCGCAATCCGTAATCCCCAGCGCATACGCCACCAGTGATCCCGCCGCCGATCCCCGCCCCGGACCAACCGGAATGCCATGGTCCTTCGCCCATTTGATGAAGTCCCAGACAATCAGAAAGTAACTCAGAAACCCCATCTTCTCCATGACGTCCATCTCGTAATTGAGACGGTCCTGCAGCTCCGCCGACGACGCCAGCGACCCATACCGCACCTCCAGACCCTCACGGCACATACGCCGGAAATACTCGCCGCGGGGCGACCCATCCGGACTCTCGAACTGCGGATACTTTTCGCTGCTCGACGAATCCAGCCGGATCTTCAGATCAACCTTCTCCGCAATCTCAAGCGTGCTCCACAACGCCTGCGGCGTGTGCCGGAAGAGCTTGATCATCTCCTTCGGGGTCTTGAAGTACACTTCCTCGCTGTACCGCATGCGCTTCTCATCCAGCACCATCTTGCCAGTCCCGATGCAGATGAGCACGTCGTGCGCCTGATGATCATCGCGGTTCAGAAAATGCACGTCATTGGCCGCCACCGGCTTGATCCCGAATTCCCGCGACCACTCCAGAAGCTGCCCCGTGCAGCGCCGCTGCAGCTCGGCCACCTCTCCGCTCACATGATCGTGAATCTCCAGATAGTAATCCTCACCCCAGCGCTCCCGGAACTTGCCGATCAGATGCTTCGCATGGTCCACCTGCCCGGCCCGGATGCTCTCGTTGACCTCCCCATTGAGACAGCCGGACAGCACAATGAGCCCATCCCCATGCGCAAAGAGCGAGTCATGATCAGTCCTCGGCTTGTAGTACTGCCCCTCCAGATGCGCCCCGCTCACGATTTTCGTGAGATTGCGGAAACCAACCTCGTCCTTCGCAAGCACCGTCAGATGATAGTTGTTCTTCTTCCCGGGAACCTCCGCCCGGTGCGTCTTCTTCACTCCCTCGCCACATACATACAGCTCGCAGCCAATGATCGGCTTCACCCCAGCCTTCTTCGCCGCCTGATAGAAATCAATCGCCCCATACAAATTGCCATGATCGGTCATCGCCACCGCTGGCATTCCCAGCTTGGCCGCCTTCTTGACCACATCATCAATCCGGCACGCCCCATCGAGAGTCGAAAACTCGGTGTGCAGATGAAGATGGACAAATTGTTCGGGCAGATCGGCAGGCATCTCCCTCCGCTAAATCGGCCCCGCCCCACAGGCAACAGAGTCCCTCCACGAGGACTACATCAGCGACCCCCGAACTCCTTCCAGAAGGTCCACGCCGCGAGACCGAAGCCCGTCACCGTCACCACCCCACGCACCGCCGCCGCAGGAATCCGCTGCGCGGCCTGCGCCCCCGCCCAGTAACCCGCAAACGCCCCCAGCGTCATCACCAGAGCCCGCGGCCAATCCACCAGCCCAGCCACCACAAAGGAAACCGCCGCCACCACATTGATCACGGCTCCCAGCACGGTCTTGAGCGCATTCATCTCATGAATCCCAGGCAGCCCCAGAAAACCAAAGGTCGCCAGCATGAGAATCCCGATACCAGCCCCGAAATATCCTCCGTACACGGCCACCGCAAACTGAAACAGAACCACGCCGGCCACCGGCCGGCCAGTTCCACCCATTCCGCCCTCACCGCCACAAGGCCGCGCCCCCGCAAGCCTCCGGACCACCCCCTGCACCGTGAAAAGCAGGGTCGCAAACAGAATCAGAAACGGCACCAGCCTCCGGAAGGTATCCGGATCCCCCGCAATCACCAGACCACTGCCCACCAACCCACCCAGCAGACTCACCGGCAGAAACTTCCGCAGCCACGGCCGCACGGTCTCCAGATGCCTGCGGTACCCCAGCATGCTCCCGGCCGTGCCCACCAGCAATCCCACCGTACTGGTCGCATTCGCCGTCACCGGAGGCACCCCGAAGGCCAGCAGCACCGGAAACGTCACCAGCGTCCCTCCACCCGCCACGGCATTGATCACGCCAGCAGCCGCAGCCGCCAGAAACAATCCGGCCACCTCCAACGGATTCATGACACCCCGTTCCTCACCTGACCCGTTCCCCGCACCAGATATTTGTAGATCGTCAGCTCAGGCAATCCCATCGGCCCCCGCGCATGAAGCTTGTCCGTGCTGATCCCGATCTCGCAGCCGAACCCGAATTCCCCCCCATCATTGAAGCGCGTACTCGCATTCCAGAACACCGCCGCACTGTCCACCCCAGCCAGAAAACGCCCCGCCGCCACCGCATCCTCCGTCACGATGCAGTCACTGTGGCGCGACCCATACCGCGCAATGTGCTCCATCGCTTCCTCCACATCCGCCACCACCTTCACCGACAGAATCAAAGCCAGATACTCGGTCGCCCAATCCTCCTCAGTCGCCGCCACCACCTCCGCACAGATCCCCCGGACCCGCTCATCCCCACGGACCTCCACCCCCGCCGACCGAAGCGCCGGAATCAGCGCAGACAGAAACCGCTCCGCCACCGCCTCATGCACCAGCAGCGTCTCAGCCGCATTGCACACCCCTGGCTTCTGACACTTCGCATTGCACACAATCCGCTCCGCCATCCCCAGATCCGCCGCCGCATCCACATACACATGGCAGATCCCATCGTAATGCTTGATCACAGGCATGCGCGCCAGACTCACCACCGTCTCAATGAGCCCCTTGCCCCCACGCGGAACGATCAGATCAAGCGACTCATCCATCTCGGCCAGATACCGCACACTCTCACGGTCAGTCGCCCCGATCAGCTGAATGCTGTGCGCCGGCAGACCCGCTGACGCCCCAGCAGCCTGCAGCACTTCCGCAATCACCCGGTTGCTCGCAATGGCCTCGCTCCCCCCCCGCAGTATCGTCGCATTGCCACTCTTGAAACACAGGGCCGCCGCGTCGCTCGTCACATTCGGCCGGCTTTCGTAAATGATCCCGATCACCCCGATCGGGACCCGCACCTTCGTGATCCGGAGCCCGTTGGGCCGATCCCACTCCGCCAGAACCTCACCCACCGGATCGGCAAGCTCTGCCACCTCGCGGACCCCCTGCGCCATCGCCCGGATCCGCGCACCATCCAGCGCCAACCGGTCCAGCATGGCCGCACTTAGCCCCCGCTCGCGCCCCCGCTCCAGATCCTCGCGGTTCGCTTCCTCAATCCGGCCAGCCCCAGCTTCCAGCCCATCCGCCATCGCCCGCAGAATCGCATTCTTCCGCTCAGCCGGAAGCACCGCCAGTTCACGGCTCGCCCGCCGGGCCTGCCGCCCCATCAGTTGAATCTCTTCGCGCAATCCCATGACTTCAGTTCTCTCCCGCGTTCAAACGAAACGACCGAACCCGCAAGAGCGAGTCCGGCCGTTCCAGGAGTTCGTTCCGGTCTGCGCCCGCCTCAGTGAATCCCCGGCTGCGGGGCCACCAGACCATGTGCGGAAAGATCCCGCAGGACCACCGACAGTTCCCGCATGGCCTCGCGCGTCTGCTTGTGCCACTCGTGCAGCTTCTGCCTCGAGACTTCCACGCGGTCGTTCACCGCCTTCTCCAATTCATGATAGTTCCCGGAAAGCCGATCCAGCAGAGCGTCCAGCGCCAGCGAGGCATCCTTCGCCGGAACCGCCAACTTGCCCTGCAGCGCATCCAGCTGGTGCTGCGCACGCTTCCGTGCTTCGCGCATCTCCGCGAGCACAATCCTGCTGTCCGGTACCCGCCGCAGATCCCACGCGAGGCCCAGCTTGGACAGCATCCAGATCGTCCACTTCGACGGATCCCACTGCCATGGCTTCACCCCGTTCCGGTAGTCGTGCTGGAACTCATGGTGATAGTTGTGATACCCTTCCCCGAATGTGAAAAAGGCCATCACGGCACTGTCACGCGCACTGTGCGTCGACGAATACGGCTGCCGCCCGATCGTGTGGCAGAGCGAATTGATGAAGAAGGTGCAGTGCTGCGCCACCACGATGCGCGCCACTCCGGGAATGAGCAGACCGCCGAGCGCTCCCACCCAGGGATCCATCCCGCGCGACGCATTCCACCAGTAACCCAGTACCATCGGCACCACAATTCCCACCACAAAGCCAATCCAGTGCACATAGCGGTACTGCCACATGACCATCCGGTCCTTGCGGAGATCAGCCACATTGTCCATCGGCGGCTCAGGATTGAGCTTGAACATCAGCCAGCCAATGTGCGCCCACATGAATCCCTTCGAAATGTCATACGGATCCCCATCGTGATCCACATGCTTATGGTGCCGACGATGGTCCGATGCCCAGTCAAGACACGCATTCTCAAAGGCACAGGCCCCGAAAACCAGCGTGAACAGCCGGACCGGCCACGCCGCCTTGAAGGACAGATGCGAAAACAGCCGATGATACCCCACCGTAATGCTGCACATCGTCGCAATGATGTAGAACATGAACAGACTCACCTGGAACCAGTCGAGCCCATGCTTCACTATATACCACGGCACCCCCACGACAGCGATGATCGCGGTGAAAATCAGAAATAAACTGGTCGTCCAGTTGACTCGCTCAAATGGTATTCGGTACATATCGGGTCTTTTGCTTCAGGAGAAGAATATCTTGTGAAGGGATTGGAAAGGCCGATCTCCAGACCGGACCGCTCCTACCCGCAGATACGGAGAAATTCGCGACGCCCTTTCCGGAAATCTTCGGGCGATCTTCACCCGGAACGCACCCTGACGCAAGCGCACTTCCTCACAGCCGCCACGCCGGAATTCCGTTCACTTCGGATCCAGATTCTCCTTGAGGTCGTCCTCGGAAACCCGCGAATCCACCCCGCCCGCAGGCACTTCCGCCCCAGTAACCCAGACCAGCGCGTTCAGAATCGTCCGCCGGAAATCCGCATTGCCCCAGTTGCGGTGAAAATGCCCGCCGGTGAAACCGAACCCGCGTCCCCCCTCCTTCCGCTCCACGGCCCACATCATCGCCTCAGACCGGCCCGCCGCTTCCTGAATGTGCTTGTACGGCCCCGCCGGATACACATACGGTCCATTCCGCACCTGATCCGAGGGCTTCGCTACCAGCAGCGGCGTGAACTTCACCCCATCGCGCTCAGCCACCGCGTCGGCCGTGAAGCCGTCCACAAAGCGCATGTTGAAGTACCATTCATCCCGGATCTGAAACGGCTGCACCCCGCGTGTCACAGGATGCACCGGAAAACTCCGGAATTCAGGTTCCCAGATCGGATTGCACGAAAACTGATGCTCGTAGTACCCACCCACGAAATCCTTGAACGCAGGGCCTCCGCGGTCCGCCGGGACCTCGACCCCGTAATGCATGAAACCAATGCCGCAGCCGCGCGCCGCCAGCTTCTTCAGCGTCTCCAGATGATTCCCCTGGAGCGCCGGATGCCCGCCCCCGCCATCCGCATAGATCACGACCGCATCGGCCTTCTCCAGCACCGCCTCGTCCTTCACCCATCCCTGATCATGCCGTTCCATGACCACACCCGGCACCCCCTGCAGACATTTCTCAAGCAGCAGCGATCCCGCCCGGAATTCATGCATCAGCGGAGGATGACTCGGCCGCCCGGCAATGAAGACCAATCGCTTCGGTTCAGCCGCCACAGCCCCGGCACTCACCGCCAGCATCAGAAGAAGTATCCGCGTCATCATGGGAATTTCAGAAGTTCAGATTTCTACAGAATCCGGCATACGGACAGCACCCGCTCGTCCTTCCAGATGTCGTCCGGACTGATCGACCGCCGCACGTACGGAAAGACAATCCCCGCATGACGGTAGCATTCCTGCACCAGCTCCGAACAGATGTACTTCCGGTCACGCGTGCGCCGCCCCTTCCCAAAGAGAATCCTCACCAGAATCCGCAGAATCTCCCAGTTGTCGTACGGCTTCGTCAGCTCATCCATCCCGAAACTGATGGCGCGCTTCACCTTCTCGTCCGCCACCGCCGGATGCAGCCGCCC
>Ga0315904_10007625_pt1 | contig 14490 bp, 16 predicted proteins | sample LakEriMetagenome_6_FD_203529 | JGI IMG/M metagenome (GOLD analysis project Ga0315904, IMG submission 203529) | Freshwater fungal communities from buoy surface, Lake Erie, Ohio, United States - Buoy 12 MA120 | ecosystem: Environmental > Aquatic > Freshwater > Lake | place: USA: Lake Erie, Ohio... | reverse complement strand
CCCCATGAAGGACCCACATTCTGGGTATCTATCGATTCCACCGTTACTCCAAATTGCGCAGCAAGTGAATCTTGAATCGCATTGGATGTGGACTGTTCAATCACGCCAGTTTGAATCCTTATCTTATTCTCGCCAATCGTTTGAATACGGAGCTCATCGGAGTATCCAGCGCGTTCAACTGCGGAGCGTGCTTGATCGATAGTTCCATTTGGCGCAGTTACAGTGAAGGAAGAGCCACCCTTAAATTCAATAGAAAGCTCAACTCCTCTTACTCCTAATGTAAACATCGAGAGTAGAACGAAAACTGTCGAGAGGAGATACCACTTCTTGCGACCAGCGATGATTTCAAGGGAAGTCTCGCCTCGGTAGAGTCGACCACCTAGTCCACTAAATCTCATGACTTAACCTCCGCGGATACAGCTTCTTTGACGATACCAACGCTCTGTGAGGAGACGCCCGAGTATCTCGAACCTTTCTGGAAGTAATTTGATCTCGCAAGTAGGGAAACTAGCGGCTTGGTAAAGAAGAAGATCACGATCAGGTCGATAATGGTCGTAAGTCCAAGCGTGAAGGCAAAGCCGCGGACGCTACCAACAGAAACAACATAGAGAACTATTGCTGAGATACCGGAGACCAAGTCGGCTACCACGACAGTACGACGCGCTCGTTGCCAACCAGTTTCTACTGCAACGCGAAGGGGTTTACCCTCTCGAATCTCATCTTTGATACGTTCAAAATAGACGATAAATGAGTCAGCAGTTACGCCGATTGCAACGATGGTGCCTGCGATTCCCGCGAGGGTCAGCGTGTAGCCAACTGACTCGGTTAAGAGAGCAAGGCTTAGCAGCACGTGAGCTGCAGCTAGCGCGAGTGAGCCAATAACTACAACGGAGAGCGCTCTGTAGTAAAGAATCGAATAAAGAATTACCAAGAGCAATCCGAGCCCACCTGCTAACAAACCAGCACGGAGCTGATCGCCGCCTAGAGTTGGTGAAACTTGCTGGACCTCACCGCGATCGAAAGCTAGCGGGAGAGATCCATACTTGAGTACGTTAGCTAAATCCTGTGCTTCAAGTTGTGAGAATGATCCTGTGATTTGAGCCTGTCCACCCAAGATTGCTTCGTTGATTCGAGGCGCCGAAACAACAACGCCATCGAGAACAATTGCTACTTGATTTTGTGGAGCCGGGAGATTAACAACATCTTGAGTTAACTGGCCGAATTTCCTTGTGCCATCACCCGTAAAGTCAAGAGATACGAACCATCCGCTCAAGCTCTGTGGATCGATAGCCGCCGTAGCACCGCTTACATCGCGGCCGATTACAACCGCTGGGGCAAGAACATATCGTGCGACACCGTTGCGATCGCAAGTCACTAGAACTGATTCGGGTTGATCAATCGAGGCCTTCGAATCAAATGCTGTGCAATCAAGTGTGGTAAACCGCGCTTGATCTTCAGCTGAGATATTCAATCCAGCAATCAATTCGCCATCGTTAGGAGTTGGAACTGAACCAGCCTCAACTAAAACTTGGCGGAACCGCAATTCGGCGGTCTGGCCAACGAGATCCACAATTCGTCTACCGGTCTCACCTGGTACCGCAATAACAATCTGGCGATTTGTACCGGTTCCTTCTGCGGTCACTTCGCTCTCGGCAACGCCTAATGAATCTACGCGTTGGCGGATAATGGAAACGGCTTGGTTGATAGCTTCAGGGGTGACCTGTCCGGTATCCCCATCCTGAATTCTTGGTTGCAGGGTCACGCTTGTTCCGCCGCGAAGATCTAAACCTAGGTTTATCGAGGTAGCTCCGAGCGAGAGCGCGACTCCCCCGAATATTGCTGTGAGAAGCAGGGTTATAAAGAGCGTTCTGCCGGGGCGCGCTTTTTTGGCATCGCCAGAAGTGCGCTGGGGGGTTCCGTAGGACATGGGGCGAGAGTCTACTTTTCTAAATCTTCGCTGTCGAAAAGCCCCGGGGTTTGGGGTGGCGGAGTTTTACCAAGGTGTTTCCACGCTAAAGCTGTGGCGGCTCGCCCCCTTGGTGAGCGAACCATAAATCCAGAGCGAACTAAGAAAGGTTCGGCCATAGATTCAACTGTCTCTCGCTCTTCACCTACAGCCATCGCGAGCGTATTTAAGCCAACAGGACCGCCAGCAAATTGCTCAATTAACGCGCGTAAAATCGCTAGATCCAATCGATCTAATCCCTTTTGATCTACTTCATAAATATCAAGAGCGTTTAGCGTCATATCGCCTGAGACCACTCCATCGCCGTGCACCTGGGCATAATCGCGAACTCTTCGAAGTAATCGATTAGCAATTCTCGGAGTTCCGCGGGAGCGTTTACCAAGTTCGCTTACTGCAGGTTCATCAATTTTCACGCCTAATAAAGAAGCGCTCCTTCTAACAATCAATTCGATCTCATCAGATTCGTAATAATCCAGATGAGCAGTGAAACCAAAACGATCGCGCAACGGAGCGGGAAGAAGTCCGGCTCTTGTAGTAGCGCCAACAAGGGTGAAATGTGGGAGAGATAACGGGATGGCAGTTGCACCCGGTCCCTTTCCGACGACAACATCAACACGAAAATCCTCCATCGCCATGTACAGCATCTCTTCAGCAGGTCGCGCCAATCGATGAATCTCATCCAAGAAGAGGATTTCCCCTTCAACAAGCGAGGAGAGAATTGAGGCCAAATCTCCAGCATGAGTAATCGCAGGACCACTAGTTACTCGAATTGGAGCGCCCATTTCTTCAGCAACGATCATTGCAAGGGTTGTTTTTCCTAAACCCGGAGGGCCAGATAGCAGTATGTGATCTGCGGGCGCTCCCCTATCGCGCGCGGCTCTAAGGAGGAGACTTACCTGTTCGCGTACTCGATGCTGTCCGATAAATTCAGATAGATCGTGTGGTCGTAGCGCTTGTTCGGCGGTGAATTCTTCCGCGCTTAAATTCTCATCAAGAAAGTTGGATTCTGTCATCTTGTATTCCGGGAATTCGCCAGCGTCATTCGTAGCAACTCTGATAATTCAACCGAAGCTGGATCAACATCTAAGCTCTTTAGCGTTTGTTCGATACTACGCTCGGCATCTTTTGCTGAATACCCAAGCGAAGTCAGGGCATCAATCAGCGAATCCCTCCATCGTCCACTTGTCGTTCCCTTTGATTTACCGGTGTTATAGCGTTCTCGCAGCTCCAAAATGATCCTTGAAGCGACTTTCTTTCCAATACCCGGAACCTGTTCAAGAGCTAATTGATCCCCGCTTCCGATAATGCTTTGTAGCTCTTCTGGTGAGAAGGCATTTAACAATGAATGTGAAACCTTCGGGCCAATACCCGTGACGCTCTGTAATTCTTCAAAGAGGTTTCGGGCCGATGCGTTCTTGTACCCATAGAGTTTCCATGAATCTTCTCGGACCACAAGTGAGGTAAAGAGTTCAATCTCATCACCAGCTCTTGCCCTACTTGTGATTTCAGGGGCCACATTTACTTCGTACCCCATCCCGGAAACACTTACAACAATCGAAGTAAGACGAACCTCGAGAATTCGACCTGAAATCTGAGATATCAATTCCTACTCCGACTTCTCCGCGAGTTTGCTTCCTTTAGTTTTCCCAACCGGGCCCGCTCCTTCTTTGCTGCGTTTACAAGCGACTCTGAAGATGAACCGCGCCAATGATGGCAGATTGCTAGGGCGAGCGCATCGGTAGTGTCGACGGGTTTTGGCGCCTCTTTCAATCCAAGAATTTTGACAACCATTTGAGCCACTTGAGCTTTATCGGCTCGACCAGATCCGGTGACTGCTGCCTTTACTTCAGTCGGTGTGTGAAGCGCGATTGGCAATCCACTCTTTGCCGCGAGCAGTAACGCAACGCCGGCTGCTTGACCCGTGGCCATGGCAGTTCGGACATTGAGTTGAGAGAAGACTCTCTCTACTGCGATTGCATTTGGAGAGACCCGTTCAATCCAATCGCTAAGCGCGGCGTCAAGAGTCATGAGCCGTTCTTGAAGTGGGGCATTTGAATCTGTTCGGATAATTCCGAAATCCACTAAGCGAAGCTTCTTCCCAGATAAAGATTCAACGACGCCGATCCCACAGCGAGTTAACCCCGGGTCAATGCCTAGTACGCGCATACCGGAAGCCTAATAATCCAGGGAGTTTGAACTAAGCCAGGCTCGCCATTACCTCATCAGAAACATCGAAATTGCCATAAACATTCTGGACATCTTCAAGATCTTCGATTGCATCAATCAATTCGAAGACCAATTTTGCGGTTTCTGCATCAACGCCTACAGAGACTGTGGGAAGGAATGAAATATCGGCGGAATCGTATTCAAGTCCGGCGCGCTTGAGCGCATCTCGCGCACTTGTGAGTTCGGTTGGTGATGTCACAACTTCGAAGTTCTCCCCCAAATCATTAACTTCTTCAGCTCCAGCATCAAGAACGACTTCTAGTAGATCATCTTCAGAGATTTCTCTTCCTATTTGCTGCTTCTTCACGATTAAAACGCCCTTGCGATTAAACATATATGCAACTGAACCTGGATCTGCGATCGTGCCACCATTTCGAGTCACCGCTACTCGCACATCTGAGGCCACTCGATTGCGATTATCGGAGAGGCATTCAATTAGAAATGCGACTCCTCCTGGTCCGTAACCTTCATACATAATCGTTTCGTAGTTTGAGCCACCTGCTTCGGCACCGGAGGCGCGCTTAAGTGCTCGATCGATATTGTCGCTAGGTACTGAATTCTTCTTTGCTTTCGCGATGGCATCAAAGAGCGTTGGGTTACCGGCTGGATCTGCACCACCATTTCGAGCGGCAACTTCGATCGCCTTGATGTGCTTGGCGAATGCCTTAGATCTTTTCGAATCAATTAGGGCTTTCTTTCTCTTGATGGTTGCCCATTTGGAATGGCCGGACATCAAACACCAACTCTTAACGCGTTATTACAGATCGTCTCAACAAAATAGCGATGAATTCGATTATCTCTAGTGAGCTCTGGATGAAATGAAGTGGCCAACAAATTCCCACTTCGGACTGCTACCGGATGATTATCAATCAGGGCCAAGACCTCTACGCCTTCACCGCACTCCTCAATCCAAGGTGCGCGAATGAAGATCGCACGGAACTTCGGGCCAGTGATTCCCTTGAATTCGATATCGCTTTCAAATGAATCTACTTGGCGTCCAAATGCATTGCGTCGCGCAGTGACGTTAAGTCCGCCAAAGCTTTCTTGTCCAACAATTGCATCTAAGATGCGATCGGCCAAGAGAATCAATCCAGCACAGGAGCCATAAACCGGCATTCCCGCTTTTATCCGCTGCTGAATTCCATCAAATAAGTCGAAGGCTCTAGCCAATTTACTTATCGTTGTGGACTCTCCACCGGGAATTACCAGCGCTTGTACGCTCTCAAGTTCACTTAGAGTTCTAACTTCGAGCGCTCCAACTCCGCAATCACTTAGCGCGCTTATGTGCTCTCGTACATCGCCTTGGAGCGCTAGGACTCCAACAATCACAGTCTTTACCAGCCCCGTTCAGCAAGACGATGCGGAACCGGTATATCAGCAACATTGATGCCGACCATCGCTTCACCAAGACCGCGTGATTGCTCAGCTACAACCTTAGGATCGTTATAGAAGGTAACTGATTTAACAATCGCTGCAGCACGTTTAGCCGGATCACCGCTCTTAAAGATTCCTGAACCAACGAAAACTCCATCAGCTCCAAGTTGCATCATCATCGCCGCATCGGCGGGAGTTGCAATACCGCCGGCTGTAAATAGGACGACTGGCAACTTTCCAGTTTGCGCTACCTCTTTAACTAAATCGTAAGGCGCCTGTAGTTCCTTTGCGGCAACATATAACTCATCTTCGCGCATAGAGGTGAGTTTGCGAATCTCATCTGAGATCGAGCGCATATGGGTTGTTGCATTTGAGACATCGCCCGTTCCTGCTTCTCCTTTAGAGCGAATCATGGCCGCGCCCTCATTTATTCGACGTAAAGCTTCACCGAGATTTGTGGCACCGCATACAAAGGGCACAGTGAAGTTCCACTTGTCGATGTGATGTGTGTAATCGGCAGGAGTTAGTACTTCAGATTCATCGATGTAATCCACGCCAATCGCCTGGAGAATCTGCGCTTCAACAAAATGACCAATACGAGCCTTCGCCATAACTGGAATCGAAACTGTTGCTTGAATCTCAGCGATCATGTCTGGGTCGGACATTCTTGCGACGCCACCTTGGGCACGGATGTCAGCAGGAACTCGCTCCAGCGCCATAACGGCAACCGCACCGGAATCTTCAGCAATCTTCGCCTGCTCAGAGTTGACGACATCCATAATTACGCCGCCCTTGAGCATCTCGGCCATTCCCCGCTTTACGCGCGATGTACCGGTTACATGAGTTTCAGCCATGGCCAGATTCTACTTAAATTTCCTAAAGGGGCGAGTTCGGCCCTATTTGCCGTTAGATTCATTGACGACGGGATATGAAATCTCGGGCTCTTGATCGGTCAAGAATAACCAGACCTGGCCGGTCGCAAAGTTTGCTGGCTCTCCGTTTTCTAAACTCCATATAGTTGGAGAAATCGCACTCTCTCGGCTCCAATTCACCGATGTAATCGTTCCATCTCTAAGTAAGAACGCCTTACCTGCTCCAATAACATTTGTCTTTGGGGTGACTCCCCCAAACTTATCGCCGTACTCTGAAGGCTTTATCTCGGCGAGTTGAATAATTAGATTGTTGGAGCCAAGTCGTAAACCAGATTTCGCAAGATTGGGCGCGCCATCAAAGTTTAAGAGGAAACGTTGCTCGTCTTCATTCCATATCGCCTCATAAGATGCATTTGGCCAATTTACTTTGACTTGCAAAACTGGCTCTGCTAATTCACTTAATTCGCCATGGGTCCATCCCACCGTCTTCACGAGGTCAACACTTTCTGCTTTCTCTAAAAGAAGTGGGATCCGAACCATCATTGCATATGGCGCAGTTCTCTCTGGATCATTGAAATAGATAGATGGTGGATTGCGTTCAGCGCTTAAGTTCTCGAGATTTGCGGCCGCAATAACTGGGCGCAACTTGCTCTGGGCGCCGCTATACATAAAACCAACTCGGCCAAATTGGGCCAAAATGTCGATATCAGAAATTCGCGCCGATCGAACTGGGCCTACTTGCTCTGGATAGTTCGAACTATAGATTCCCATTAAACGAGTCAATCCGGCTTCGACCTGGGTGATGATTACAACGTCGGCCTTTTCGACTCCTTCTTGAGGATGGGCTGCACGGGTATCATCAAATTTAACGGCTATCACTTTCCCATTGCTACCAACTTCGCCAGTAAGAATGTTCCGTTCTGGTTCTGGGGCGGACTCAATAAATGGCAGGTTCTCTAACGAACAACTCGCAAGAGTCACTGCCGCTAAAAGTGAAAAAAGCCAAACCTTTAAATATTTAAAGGACATCATCTTCAAATGGGTACGTGACGGGCAGCGGCGCTCTTCCGGCAAGACGGAAGGCCCGGATTAAGAGTTTTTCACGACGTTTCTGAGTGGCAGTAACTGACTCTTGATGGATCGCAATCGCCGTGCGTAAGCGGTCAGTGATCGAATCCAGCTCGCCAAAAACTTCTGGGTAAATCTCAGGTATATCGCTCTCCATGCGCAACAGCTTTAGCGCTTCGGAAAGTCCACTCTCGGCTTCACTTCGCTCTGAAATTTCAGCCTCTCGAGCTTGATGGGCTGCTGAAGTCAGTAAGAGATTTGTCGCCGGGTCTACCTCTTTGAGATGTGCGATTTCGCCGGCAAGTGCAGCGCGTCGTTGAAGAATTGAGTCGAGATTTGCCCATGACGTTTCTACGCGATGATGTAGTCGATCCAACCTATTTGCCGAGAACGTTAGATACCAGATAAATATTAATGTGGCTAATAGTCCGAGAATAAATCCACTCAACTTAGATCACCTTTATCTTCTCGATTCAAAAAGCGTAGCCATGTCCGTGGTTCTGATCCAACTGTAACTTTCTCGGCTTCGCCTTTGGCATGTAGGTAAACGTTCATAATTTCGGGTCCAACTGCATTCCAATCAAATCTCATCGCTCCCATCGCGGCTTCTTCTCGAAGCGCAGCTAGTGCTTTTGGTTCCTTTGCAATCTTAATAATCTGCTTGGCAAGATCATTTGCATCGCCATTTGTAAATGTAAGGCCGTATCTTCCCTCTCCAAGTACGTTTTCAAAGGCCGGGAGATCACTTGCAACTATTGCAGTTCCGGCGGCCATAGCTTCGGCGAGAATAATTCCAAAGGATTCGCCTCCAGTATTTGGCGCTACATAAAGATCGACTGATTTTAGAAAACTCGCTTTCTCTTCTTCGCTCAGTCGCCCAAGAAAGACAATTCGATTTCGAAGATTTGGATTTAGCGACTGCATTACCTCCAAACCCTCCCCTGGTCCTGCGATCAAAATTCTAAGATTGGGAATAGCTCGAGTCAGATTCGGGACCGCTTCCATCAAAATGCTAAGTCCCTTACGGGGCTCGGAGAATCGCCCCAGGAATCCGATGGTGAACTCCCGCTTCCATTCGGGATTTACCTTTGCTGAGGCGAAGAAAGAGGTATCAATTCCATTGGGAATCACCACAGCATCGGTATCTAGATGAATCGTGAGAGTCTCCCGGGCGATCTCGCTAACTGCAATTCGAGCTCTTAACTTCTCGATTACCGGTTCCAGCAATGGCGCGATAGCAAATGCAACTTTCTGTCGCGGAGCGGCTACATGGAATGTACCTACCATCGGTCCTTCAGCAATCGAGCAAGCCAGAAGTGAAAGTGATGGAATTGCCGGTTCATGAAGATGCATGACATCAAATTCATTCCGGGCAATCCATTGACGAACTCTGGTGGCGGCTACCGGTCCAAAGAGAACGCGCGCGACTGCTCCGTTATATGGAATTGCAACCGGCCGACCGGCCGAGACGACGAAATCCTCGTTTATTGCACTCTCATCGAGGGCCGGCGCAAGGACTGAAACTTCATGGCCCTCGTCTAGAAAATGATGCGCTAAATCCTTTACATGTGCTTGTACCCCACCTGGAACATCCCAGGCGTACGGCGAGACCATTCCGATTTTCAACTTTTACTCTTTCTTTCTACAAATATCCGTTGCTGCATATGCCAAGAAGAGGGGTCATTCGCTATATCAGCCGCAAACTGATTCGCAAGTTCTTGCGTTATACGCTGAATTTCATCACTATCGCTCTGGTCTCTACGCACCAAGAAAGGCCCGCTGAACTTGATATTGATACCGCTATTTGTAAATGAAACATAAGCAGTTATTAAATTAGCATCTGTCTTTAGAGCCAATAAAGCAGGTCCCGCTGGCATCCGCGCATTAGCTCCAAAAAAATCAACATCTACACCACTTCTAGATAAATCACGATCTGCAACGAGAGCAACTAGTTTTCCCTCACGCAAGAAGCTCATTAGTTGTTCGGTGACCTTTTCTTCAAGATCCAACACCGTCATTCCCATGCGCTCTCTATGGGCAAGAAATTTGCGAAAGAGGCGTTCTGGTCGTAAATGTTCAGCGACTGTATGAACTTTTATTCCCTGAGAGCAGTAATACAGGCCGGCATGATCCCAGTTTCCCGCATGAGGAAGGGCAATGATTACCCCTTTACCGCTCTGGACTGAGTTAAGAAAGAGCTCGTTGTTCTCCGTAGTAACCGTTCTCGCAACTCTCTCTTGGCTCCAATCCGAGATACGGAATGTGTCACACCAATAGCGCATGGCGCTAGAAATGCCATCCCGAACTAGCGCCTCTAACTCAGAGTGACTCAAGGAGGGATGAACTTGCTTGTAGTTCTCCCGAAGTCGCACAATTCGTTTTCCATTCTTTCGATAAGCGCGCCTTCCAACGCCTTCAAAGAATGAATATGCAGTTTTCTCCGGTAGGAAACGGACTAATCTCCAAAGCGCGCTGTAAATAAGGTACGTCAAGAAGTCTTGAATCGCCGTCACGCTTGATGCACAACCTTCATCCGCTGAATTACAGTAATTAGACTGATGAAAACTAGTAGCCAGAGTGAGAGCCCGAGCGCAAAATTCAAACCAAGCCCAAATAATCCAGTTCCGACAAGCAGGATGATCAAACGTTCGGGACGTTCAGCAAAACCAACTGAGCATTCGATTCCAAGGCTTTCTGCCTTTGCTCTGATGTAAGGAATTAAGCCCCCGAGAAATAAAGCGGCTATCGCCACCAAATGTAGATCAGAGCCTTCATTAAAGAGGTAGATCCAGATACCAATCGCAATAGCTGCATCGCTAACTCGATCTAGAGTCGAATCTAGTAATGCGCCCCAACGGGTTCCATCGGTCTTGGATATTCGAGCCATCGTTCCATCAAGAAGATCGCTCAAGGCAAATAGTGAAACCAGCAAAGTTCCAAGGAAAAAATCCCCTCGGGCAAAAAAGTAGATAGATGAAAAAGTCGCTCCTGCCGCACCTATTACGGTAATCGCATTAGCGCTAAGACCGATGCGAAGCAGCGCCCGGCAGATCGGTGTGATGAAGGCCGTGACCGGAGCTTTAAAACGTCTCTGAATCATTGGATACATCGTAGGCTCTCTACATGAGTGAGCCACAGATTCAGCTACTCCTTGCTCATCATCCCGATGTTAAGCCGGCTCCCACCCTCACCGCATTGAAGGCCAAAGTAGAGGTTGTGGCGTTACCCATTCCGCACTCCAAATGGGACTCCCTAGAGTCGGTCGATCTTTTTGCCTTACTGGTCGATGCCAGAAGTGGAATCTCAAAAGAGATGATTGAGCTCTGGAACCACTTTCAAGATCGGCAATTCCCGCGAGCCATGATCGTGCAAGGAATTGAATTTTCGGAATCTGACTTCGATGACATTGTCTTGATTGGCAATCGAGTGCTTGAACAGTTCGCAACTCCTTATCTTGTCCTCCATGATGATCTTGGCCAACCAACAGCGCTGATCTCACTTGAAGATAATCTTGTACATGATTATTCAGGCGCAGAGAAGAATCGCTTCTCGGCTGATAATGAACTGATGGACTTGATTGCCGATTTTCAAGAAGAGTATCTACAACTCTATAAGGAGCTCGGTGAAGATGGCTTCTTCCAAGGAATATTCGCCATTGCAATTCCCGTAGGTAGTGAGAAAGCCTTCGGTATCCCAGAACTGAATATGGTTATTGAAGCGCTTTCCAAGCGGTAGCCAATTCTGCGCGGGTCTCATTAAGTAATTTCGGAAGAACTTTAGTCTGGCCAATTAGTGGCATGAAGTTGGCATCTCCCGACCATCTTGGAATCACATGCTGGTGGATATGCTCCGCGACGCCTGCTCCTGATACGGCGCCCTGATTCATCCCTAGATTAAAACCGGCCGGCTTAGATACCTCTCTAATCACTCGCATGGCATCCGATGTAAGCTCAAAAATCTCTTCGCGCTCTTTATCTGAGATTTCTGTTAAATCAGCAACATGTCTAAAGGTGCAGATAAGCAGATGTCCTGGATTGTAGGGATATAAATTCAGTACCACATAAGCCAGATCTCCTCGATAAACAATCAATGAATTCTCATCATCACCTTTTGGAATTTCACAGAAGGGACAGGCAACATCATTTCCTCTAAGCGGTCGATTTTCGCCTGAAAGATATGCCATGCGATGAGGCGCCCAGAGACGTTGCCAACGATCTGGAATACCAACGCCATCAAGAGAATTTTCGGTCATCGACTAACTTCTCAAACTTGAGTTCGTTCTAAAACAGCTCTTTGAACTAGAGCAATCGCCTCTTTAATGGGCACGCCATTTCGCTGTTCGCCATTACGGAACCGGAAGGAGACAGCGCCAGACTTTTGGTCTTCCTCACCGGCGATTAACATAAACGGAATCTTTTCTGCTTGCGCGTTACGAATCTTCTTCTGCATACGATCATCAGATGAATCAATCTCTGCGCGTATGCCCGCTCTCTTCATCTCCTGAATTACCTCGGCAAGATAGGGAACAAAGGCTTCGGCTACCGGAATCCCTCGAACTTGAACTGGTGCTAGCCAGGGCGGGAAAGCGCCAGCGTAATGTTCAGTTAGTACGCCGAAGAAACGTTCAATCGAACCAAAGAGCGCTCTATGGATCATTACTGGTCGCTGCCTTGAACCGTCGGAGGCTTGATATTCCAACTCGAATCGCTGTGGCAGTTGGAAATCTACTTGGATAGTAGACATCTGCCAGGTTCTTCCAATTGCATCCTTTGCTTGCACGCTCACCTTCGGCCCATAGAAGGCTGCTCCACCTTTATCAAGAACAAGTTCGAGATCCTGCTTTTCTGCAGCTTTGCGGAGCGTTTCGGTCGCGCGCTCCCAATCTTCATCTGAACCGATGAACTTCTCTTCATTCTTAGTAGATAGCTCTAAGTAGAAATCCTGAAGGCCATAGTCGCGAAGTAGATTGAGAACGAAAGTTAAGAGACTATCTAGTTCATCTGCCATCTGCTCGGGAGTGCAGTAAATGTGCGCGTCATCCTGGGTAAACCCACGAGCACGAGTAATTCCATGGATTACTCCAGATTTCTCGTAACGATAAACCGTTCCGAATTCAAAGAGTCGTAGCGGAAGTTCTCTATATGAACGACCTCGGGATGCGAAGATGAGATTGTGAAACGGGCAATTCATCGGTTTCATGTAGTACTTCTGGCCGGCTCGCTTTAGCGTTCCATCAGCATGGTGTTCTTCATCCATAACCATGGGCGGATACATGCCCTCGGAGTACCAATCAAGGTGTCCTGATTTCTCAAAGAGGGCTGCCTTAGTTAGGTGCGGGGAATAGACAAATTCATAACCCTCTTCAACATGGCGCTTTCTTGAATACTCTTCCATCGCCATGCGGATGATTCCGCCTTTCGGATGGAAAACTGCTAAACCCGAACCGATCTCATCTGGAAATGAGAAGAGATCTAATTCGGAACCGAGCCTGCGATGATCTCGCTTCTCTGCTTCTGCCAAAAGATTCAAATAATTATCAAGAGCCTCTTGGGATGGCCAAGCGGTTCCATAAATTCTCTGCAACATAGGATTTTTCTCGGATCCACGCCAATATGCCCCAGCGGAACGCATAAGTTTGAATGCCGGTATGTACTTTGTAGATGGCAGATGGGGTCCTCTACACAGGTCACCCCAAACAGCTTTTCCGTCGCGACCTAAGTTGTCGTAAATAGTTAATTCCCCAGCACCAATTTCAACTGATGCGCCTTCAGCTACATCCCCGCTCTTCAATTTAATTAGCTCGCATTTATATTTTTCATTTTTAAGCTCGTTGAGCGCTTCACTCTCGCTTACTACTCTTCGCTTAAATCTCTGTCCCTCTTTAATGACCTTGCGCATTCCGCTCTCGAGCTTCTCGAGATCCTCAGGCGTAAATGGTCGCTCCGGGTCAAAGTCGTAATAGAAACCATCAGTTATTGGCGGGCCGATACCAAGGCGCGTTTGAGCAAAAAGGCTCTGGACGCTCTGAGCGAGAACGTGAGCGGTTGAATGTCGAAGTACATTTAAACCATCTGCGCTATCAATCTTTATTGTTTCGACAACGTCGCCCTCGGATAGCTCACTCCATAGATCTTTTAGGACTCCATTTACCCGACAAACCACTATCGCGTTTGGGCCTGGTTTCATGGCATCGGGGTATGCCTCTTCACAAACTTGGGTCACCCTTAATTCGGAAGATACGGTCTTAGGCGCTCCATCTAAAGTGATTGAAATAGAGGCAGGACTTGCGGAGCTACTCACGAAGCGAGGCTACCAAAGCAGCGATAAATCAGGCGTAAAGAATTACCAAGAGCACGATAGAAAAGAGCGCTCCGCCCGCGATCAGCAGGTATTTCACCCAGAGTGGAATTCGGAATTTTTCTGAGGTGGTTTGAGCAATCGATTTTGTCTTGCGAATCGCATTGGCCGCCCACGCATATTCAGTAGCCAAAATACCAAGTCCTGCGAGAAGTACTAGAAGTCCGGGTCCGGGAGCGAATAAGAAAATCGTTCCAATAATTGTGATTAATCCACCAACAACTCCGATGAATACCCGCCAAACGAGAGATCCATAAGGATTCGATTTGATTTGCTGGCGGAAGTTCATAGGGAAAGATTACCTAAAATCCAACTATGAAAACTCTCTTGAAGTTCACGAAACCGGTTAGAACTTGGGGTGTCTTTTCCGTCAATTGCCTTAATGGATTGAATCTCCCGCAAGCTGGAGATAGCGCCAAGGGACTCCGCCTCTAGAAGAGAAGTGAGATCTAGTTTCCCTTCCTTAACCCCGAAGTTATCAATGAGAGCTTTGCGCGTTACCCCCGGTAATGCGCCACCTTCAAGTCGAGGGGTGACCCAACTGCCGTTGACTAGAGCAATTAAATTTGAAGTGGAGAGCTCGCTTACCTCACCGCTCTCCTGGATGAAAATCACGTCATCAAAACC
>Ga0315904_10007624_pt1 | contig 14491 bp, 12 predicted proteins | sample LakEriMetagenome_6_FD_203529 | JGI IMG/M metagenome (GOLD analysis project Ga0315904, IMG submission 203529) | Freshwater fungal communities from buoy surface, Lake Erie, Ohio, United States - Buoy 12 MA120 | ecosystem: Environmental > Aquatic > Freshwater > Lake | place: USA: Lake Erie, Ohio... | reverse complement strand
ATCCCCCAAGAAAACGCAATTATTGGTATTAAATAGGTTACCGAAGTTGCAAAAACAGGTGTAGAGATTTGTATTAGTTTATAAAAAATAATATTGGCAATTCCAGTACCTACGATACCAAGAATTACTATAAACAAAACAGAATGTTGTACTTTTTCAATATGAATATCTGAGAAGAATCCTGAAGTTAATAGTATAACCAATGCAGGAAATAACATTACGGTGAAATTACCAGTGGTAATTGTTAGTGGACTTAAATTTGACAAGTACTTATTAATTAAATTTACATTTATGGCATAGCAAACCGATGCAATAAAAATCAAAATAGCGTAGTAATAATTTTGATTAGGATGATGTAACGCCCCATTAAAAACGAGTAGCAAGCTTCCCATTAGACCAATGAAAACTCCAAAAATTTGATTCCGTTTGTAATCCAATTTGAAAATTACAATTCCCAACAACAATGCATTCAAAGGAGTTAAAGAATTGAGAATAGCGCTAATAGAACTGTCAATTTCTTTTTGTGCTATTGAAAATAAAAATGCAGGAATAAAAGTGCCAAATAAGGAAGTAATTACAATAAATTTCCATTGTCCAAGAGGTATTTTAGGTAGAGTCTTGAAGCCTATTGCTATCAGAAACAGTGCGGCAAATACAATTCTCAACGAGCCCAATTGATAGGCGCTCAATCCAACCAAGCCTTTTTTTATTAACATAAAAGAACTACCCCAAATAAGTGCAAGTAGGAATAAAAAGAACCATTTTAGTTGATTAGATTTCATTATCACAAAATAGACCTCAAATTTGTAATAATTTTATGAATTAGCACTGTTTTTTTTATTTAATTTTGTTGAATATTCTTTTAACGATATTATTTACACCAATAATAAAAACAAATGAACATGAATTTTACCAAATTAGTATTAGCCCTTTCTCTATCAGCAAGTTTATTTGTATGTTGTAAACAAACAGCGAGCGAACCAAAGACTGATATAAATGTAGAAAGTGATTCAAAAAGCAAAAGCCCTATAGCTGCTGAAAAAGTTGAGACTACTAGTTTTAACATTGAAGGGATGACATGCGCGATTGGTTGTGCTAAAACAATTGAAAAAGAGTTGACGGAGCTGGAAGGAGTTCAAGAGGCAACCGTTGATTTTGACAACAAATTAGCGAAGGTTTCCTTTGACGCATCGAAGCAAACACCAGAATCTATTGTTAAAGTGGTTGAGGCAACTGCAGACGGAAAGACCTACAAAGTTTCTAATGTTAAATCCTCTGGTAACAAAGCAATGTTGGTGATGCAAGATCAGGAAAAAGAAAAAAATGAGGACAAAAAGAAATCCTGCTCTGCTGAGGGAAAGAAATCCAAAGAAGGGAAAAAGGGATGTTGTGCTAAGAAAAAACATTGCGAAAAAGATGAAAAGAAAGCATCAACAATGTAATAATTAGTGGACTAAAACAAAAAGAGAGCCAATTGGTTCTCTTTTTTTTATTTCCACCTTAAACTTTCCATGATTCTTTGCATGTCGTCTCGAACATAGCTCGCTGCAGGCAAAATAGAATCAAAATTGGGTTTTGCATAAAAATATACTGAACAATCTACAAAATGCTTGATGCTGTCAGTGGCATAAAATTGGGCATTCGTTGCTGCATTACCATCAACAAGGTAAAACATTCCATACACCTTATCTTTTTTGTTCAAGAAAGGTTGCTCAAGAATATCGTCGGCTTTTATAACATGCTCATAAGTGAGTTTTTGAGCATCGCGCAAAAGAAGGTTGATGTTATTATTAACAGGTTTGTAACTTAAATAAATGGTAGCTTTCATTTTTGGATAATCGATTGTAAAATTACAATCCGATTTTCCTTTGATTATCGCGTCTTTATTCATGTCGAAGGTAAAAGGGCAATTGTTTTCGAAATAAGCATATTCTGCCACAGGATAATCCAAGCGCAGTTGTGCCTCAGGTTTAGGTAAAACATCATCTTTACAACTAAAAGCAGAAAACAATAGTATTGAAAGTAGAAGACAAGATTGTATTCGTTGCATGTTGTAATTATTCAAGGGTTACTTTTATTTGTTTGACACGTTTTTTATCGACGGCTTCAATGGTAAAACGACAATTTTCGAAATTTATTTTTTGACCTTTTTTTGGAAAATTTCCTAGAATTTCTAGAATAAATCCAGCAAGAGTTTCGGCTTCGCCTTTTCTGGTTTCAAAAAGTTCTTCATCCACATCAATAATTCGGTAGAAGTCCTTCAAGTTGATTTTCCCTTCAAAGATAAAATTTTTGTCATCTATTTGGGAATAATTGAGGTTTTCTGAATCAAACTCATCACTAATATCACCTACAATTTCTTCAATAATATCCTCTAAAGAAACTAATCCAGATGTTCCGCCATATTCATCAACTACAATTGCTAGATGGCTTTTCATACTTTGAAAATCTTTGAGTAAATTATCAAGTTTCTTGTTTTCAGGCACAAAAAAAGGTTCTCTCAGGAGTGTTTTCCAATCGAAGGTTTTTTTGTTGATATGTGGAATTAAATCTTTAACAAACAATACTCCTTCAATTTGATCAATATTGTCTTTGTAAACTGGAATTCTTGAAAATCCTTTTTCGGTAATTTTTGGCAGAATTTCTTCAAATGACTCATTAATTTCCAATGCAAAAATATCAATCCTAGGACTCATAACTTGTTTAGTGTCTGTGTTTCCAAAGGATACAATCCCTTCTAGTATTTTTTGTTCATCATTAGAAGTGTCTTCTGATGAGGTTAATTCTAATGCTTGTGACAATTGATCTACAGAAAAATTCGATTTTTGTTTATTGCCCAATTTTTCATGAAGATAAATGGTTATGGAGCGCATGGGCAAACTTATTGGAGAAAGCAATTTGTCGAGTATTGAAAGCGGGAAAGCAAAAAAACGAGCAAACTTCACATTGTTTCTGCTAGCATATATTTTAGGTAAAACTTCGCCAAACAATAAAATTAAAAAGGTTACTACGATAACTTCAAGAATAAATTTCAGCAAAGGAGAAGTGATGGATTCAAATAAATTTCTACCAATAAATGAAAACAAAATTACGACACCAATATTGATAAAGTTGTTTGCCACCAGCAAGGTTGCAAGTAATTTTTTTGGTTTTTGAAGTAAAGAAGAAATAATTTGAGCTTGCGACGGATGTTCTCGAGAGCAATCCTCAAGGTCTTTTGTGGTTAGGGAAAAATAGGCAACTTCTGCTGCCGAAACCAACGCTGAACAAAACAACAAAATGAACATTGCTATGTAGCCTAAAACGGATTCGGTATCAATAGCAGATAAAAGAGAAATATTGGGCTCTGGGTCCAAATTAAATGGAATTAGTTAAACAATTAAAACGGTAAATCGTTTTCTGGCAATGGGTTAGCTGGTGCTTCAAAAGAAGTACTTTTAGGCTCAGACGATGGTTTTTGATTTTCGGTATCTTTTTTGGTGGTGAGAAACGTGAATTCGGTTACTTGAATTTCAGTCGTATATTTTGTAGTGCCATCTTCTGCTTGCCATTGACGAGATTTGATTCTTCCTTCTACAAATATTTTATCTCCTTTGGATAAAAACTTTTCACAAATTTCGGCTGCTTTGTTTCTAACTACTAAATTGTGCCATTCCGTAGAAGTGATTTTTTCATTTGTAGTCTTATTAATATAGGTTTCATTTGTGGCCAATGGGAATCGACCTATGCAATTCCCTCCATCAAAATAATGCATTTTTACTTCATCGCCTAAATAACCTATTAACATTACTTTATTTAACGTACCGCTCATCTTTTTTTCTTTCTTTATGATTCAAATGTACTAAATTTTAAAAATATTTCTGTTTTTTTCAATAAAATTATAAATTACAATAGGAAAAGGAAATTGTAAAAGTGATTCATAATCCGTTCCGTCATTGATTTTTTTCTCTACGTTAATCTTCCAGAATTTTATATATAAATGTTGATGCGACAATTTATGAAGTAAACTTGTTAGTGTCAATTCGGATACAGAAGTGATTTTATTTTCAATTAATGAAGTGTTTTGTATTTGAGGTAAAATAGTTTCAAAGTCTAATTCGCATTCAGATTCGATTAGTGGGAATTCGTATAAATTGTGCCAAATGCCTTTTTCGGAACGTTTTTGTATGATTGTATTTTGCTGTTCGTCTGTAAAAATTAAATAATTGAAATACCTATTCTTAACATTTAGTTTTTTTGATTTTACAGGAAGCTGATTGACTTTGTTTTTTTGCAAAGCCAAACACCCAGAATTCAAGACACATTTTTCACAATTCGGGCTTTTAGGAACGCATTGTAACGCTCCAAATTCCATTATCGCTTGATTGAATAATGCAGGATTGTCTTTAGACATTAACTCTAAGGCTAATGCAATAAATTCTTTTTTCGTGGAACCTAAGGCTATATCAGATTCAATATCAAAATAACGAGAAAGAACTCGGAACACATTCCCGTCCACAACAGGGACAACTTCGTTGTATGAAAAAGAGGCGATGGCAGCAGCAGTATATTCACCAATTCCTTTCAGTTGAAGCAAATCAGTATAGTTGTCAGGAAAAATTCCGTTATATTCAAATGCTATTTTTTGAGCTGTTTTGTGCAAATTTCTGGCTCGAGAATAGTAACCCAAACCTTGCCATAATTTTAAAACGTGTTCTTCAGAAGCATTTGCCAAATCAAAAACCGTAGGGAAAGCTGTCGTAAACGATAAAAAATACGGCATTCCTTGAGCCACTCGCGTCTGTTGAAGCATAATTTCCGACAACCAAATTAGGTAAGGACTCTGTGTATTTCTCCAAGGCAAATCGCGCTTGTTTTGTAAATACCATTCGGTTAGTGAGTTAGTGAAATTCATCATTTATTTGTTGGTCAACAAAAGTATAAGTTTATGTAATTAAATTTTAATGAATTAGGTTGATTAATTGTTTTTTAAATTCATATATTTGCAACCTCAAAAAAAATATCATTCAATATAAATACGAAAGAAAATGACGAAAGCAGATATCGTAGCGAAAATTTCAGAAAAATTAGGTCTTGAAAAAGGAGATGTTCAAGCCACAGTAGAATCTTTTATGGAAGAAGTAAAATCTTCTTTAGAAACAGGTGATAATGTTTACTTAAGAGGTTTTGGTAGCTTCATCATCAAAACAAGAGCTGAAAAAACAGGTAGAAATATTTCTAAAAATACCACAATCAAAATTCCTGCACACAATATTCCTGCATTTAAACCTGCAAAAGTTTTTGTTGAAGGTGTAAAAACGAATAACGAAGCAAAATAAAAATATTTATTAATCACAAAATCACCAACTATGCCAAGTGGTAAAAAAAGAAAAAGACATAAGGTAGCGACGCACAAACGTAAAAAAAGAGCGAGAGCTAACCGTCACAAAAAGAAAAAGTAGTCTAATAACTACTTTTTCTTTTTTTAAAGTTCATTGAAATGGAGATAAAGACGAAAAGATGAAAGAGAAATAGATAAATGACAAAACCGTCTATTATTTTTTAATCTATTATCTAAGAAACTTCTTCTCACCGGGTACAATACCTGTTAAAATATTGTTTAATCCATCCTTGCTGAAAAGTTAGTGGTTTAGAGTTCATGGTTTATGGTTATATAACAATAAACAACAAACAATAAACAACAAACACAAAGTCAGGATAAAAATGTACAGCGTGAATAAAGAATTAATCATCCGATCTAGTTCTGAAGCCGTAGATTTTGCCTTATTAAAAGATGGAAAACTAATTGAATTACACAAAGAACGAGAAACCAGCAAATTCCAAGTAGGCGATATTTTCATCGCCAAAATCAGGAAACCTGTTGCGGGACTTAACGCTGCTTTTGTAAATGTAGGCTTCGAAAAAGATGCCTTTTTACATTATCATGATTTAGGTCCAAATCTTGCTTCCCAACTGAAATTCATAAAACTTGTAAGCGCAGGTAAATTAAAAGATTTCTCCCTAAAAAACTTTCAGTTTGAAAAAGAGATTGATAAAGACGGCACTGTAGCCAGTGTGCTTAGCGCCAATCAATCCATTTTAGTGCAAGTTGTCAAAGAACCTATATCTACTAAAGGACCAAGGATTAGCTCAGAGCTTTCCCTTGCCGGACGTTATATTGTTCTAGTTCCGTTCTCAGATCGCGTTTCTGTTTCACAAAAAATAGAAGAAAAAGGCGAAAAAGAGCGACTTAAAAAACTTGTACAAGCTATCAAACCAAAAGGATTTGGTGTTATTGTTCGCACAGTAGCCAAAGGCAAAAATACAGCCGAAATAGAAAAAGATTTGCAGAACCTGTTAGACAGATGGACTGCAATGTGTAAAAAATTACCAACTGCTCATCATCCGTCCAAGGTATTAGGGGAGCTCAACAGAGCATCTTCAATATTAAGAGACGTTTTTAATGATACCTTTAGCGGTATTCATATAGATGACGAAGAGTTGTACAACGAAACAAAGGATTACGTGCAAGAAATTGCACCTTCCAAACAATCAATTGTTAAGTTTTATCAATCTAAAGACACTCCTATTTTTGAGAAATACAATATAGAGAGACAAATCAAGACTTCTTTTGGGAAAACCGTATCCATGAGTAAAGGAGCTTACCTTATTATTGAACACACTGAAGCTTTGCACGTAATTGACGTGAACAGCGGCAACCGTTCTAATAAAGCTACCAATCAGGAAGATACAGCCATGGAAGTCAACATGATTGCCGCTGCCGAAATCGCCAGACAATTGCGTTTGCGGGATATGGGAGGTATCATAGTTATTGATTTTATCGATATGCAAAATCCAGAAAATAGAAAAGTGTTGTTCGACTTCTTGAGAGAAGAAATGAGCGATGATAAAGCGAAGCATAAAATCTTACCGCCGAGTAAATTTGGGCTAGTCCAGATTACCAGACAAAGAGTAAGACCAGAAGTAAATATTAAAACTAGTGAAGAAGACCCAAACAATGTAGAAGGCGAAATTGAAGCGCCAATTCAAATCATTGATAAAATTGCTTTTGATCTAGAACGCATTTTAAAAACCCACAACAAAGTTGTGCTTAATGTACATCCTTTTGTGGCTGCATACCTCAGTAAAGGTTTTCCATCATTACGTTCAAAATGGTTTTTTGAACATAAAAAATGGGTGAGAATAATACCACGTGACGCTTACACGTATTTAGAATATCATTTCTTTGATAAAAAAGGAAATGTTATTGCAGATTAAATTAAAAACCGCCCCGAGAAATCGGAGCGGTTTTTTTATGGCTAAAAATTACTTCCTTCTCTCCACAAAAAATCGCTTCATTAATTCCGAAGCTTCGTTTGCTAATATACCTCTTACAACAGTCGTTTTTGGGTGGAGTTGAGTCCCCATTTTCTCAAAACCGCGATGGTCATCGCTGGCTCCAAAAACAATTTTTGAGATTTGGCTCCAGTATAGCGCTCCTGCGCACATCTGGCATGGTTCAAGGGTAACGTAGAGTGTGCAGCCAATTAGGTATTTTCCGCCTAGGAAATTTGCCGCTGCGGTTATGGATTGCATTTCGGCATGGGCCGTAACGTCGTTTAATAATTCGGTTAAATTATGGCTTCTAGCGATTATTTTATTGTCGATTACTACGATGGCACCTACAGGAATTTCACCTTTTTCAAAAGCCAGTTCGGCTTCTTGAAGGGCTTTTTTCATGAAATATTCGTCGGTGAAAATGTTTTCCATAAAGCAAAAATAGGAATTCAATTTGTACATTTGCCTCATGTCTGATAATTTACTTTCACATATCCAAAATCCATCGGATTTACGTCAACTAGACGAAAACCAACTTCCTCAATTGGCTCAGGAACTGCGTGATTTTATTATTGATATTGTAGCTACTAAGGAAGGGCATTTGGGAGCAAGTTTGGGCGTTGTTGAATTGACCATTGCTTTGCATTACGTCTTTAATACACCTGAAGATGTGTTGGTTTGGGATGTAGGTCATCAAGCCTACGGACACAAAATATTGACGGAAAGAAGAGCAAATTTTCATACCAACAGGCAGTTTAATGGTATTTCGGGTTTTCCAAAACGAAGTGAAAGTGTTTATGATGCTTTTGGAGTAGGTCATTCTTCTACTTCAATTTCGGCAGCTTTGGGAATGGCGATTGCTTCGGGTTTAAGAGGGGATTTTGTAAGACAACATATTGCGGTGATTGGCGATGCTTCTATCGCTTCTGGGATGGCTTTTGAAGGGTTGAATCATGCGGGAGTGACGGACGCCAATTTGCTAGTAATTCTCAATGATAATGCGATAGGAATTGACCCAAGCGTTGGAGCTTTGAAGAAGTATCTTACTTCGGTGAAAGAGGGAAAGAATCCGAAGCAGAACAACATGATTAAGTCCTTGAATTTTGATTATTCGGGACCTATTGATGGTCATGATATTCATGCTGTTATAAAGGAATTGAAGCGACTGCAAAAAGTGAAAGGACCAAAGTTTTTACACGTTATTACTACCAAAGGGAAGGGTTTACAACAAGCAGAGGAAAATCAGGTGAAATACCATGCGCCAGGAAAATTTGATGCGATAACTGGTGAGATTCATTCCAAAGTAGAAGATAATATACCGCCTAAATTTCAGGATGTTTTTGGATTGACCTTGTTGGACTTGGCAAGGAAAAACGAGAAAATTATTGGAATTACTCCTGCGATGCCGACTGGTAGCTCGTTAAAATTTATGATGGATGAATTTCCTAAGCGCGCCATTGATGTAGGTATTGCCGAACAACATGCGGTGACTTTATCCGCTGGAATGGCTACGCAAGGGATGATTGTTTTTTGCAATATTTATTCTACATTTTTGCAACGAGCCTATGACCAAGTGATACACGATGTGGCTTTGCAAGATTTACCTGTTATTTTTTGTTTGGACCGAGCGGGATTGGTTGGCGAAGATGGCGCTACACATCATGGTGTTTTTGATTTGGCTTATTTGCGCTGTATTCCTAATATTATAATTTATGCGCCAATTAACGAAATTTCTTTGAGGAATATACTGTACACTGCACAATTAGGATTGTCTCATCCAATCGCTATTCGTTATCCAAGAGGCAGAGGTTCGGTAGTGGATTGGCAACAACCGTATCAAAAAATTGAAATAGGTGCTGCTAATTGCCTAAAAGAAGGAGATAGAATAGCCATTTTATCTAATGGAACTATTGGTACTACTGTCATTCAAGCATTAAAAAATATTCATAAGTCTAATGATTTTGCTCACTATGATTTTCCATTTGTTAAACCCTTGGATGAAAAGTTGTTGCTTAGGATAGTTAGAACTTTTGAAACCATTATCACCATTGAAGATGGCGTAGTAAAGGGAGGTTTTGGTTCTGAAATTATTGAGTTTGCAGCAAGAAATAATTGCCATAATAAGATAAGAACACTGGGTATACCAGACGAGTTTATCGAACAGGGAACTGTAGACGAATTGCAACATTATTGTGGAATTGACGTTAAAAGTCTTGAAGAACTTTTTTCTAGTTTATAAAGATTTGTCTATTAAAACGTTTTATTTTTAATGAAGTTAGTGCATTTTCTTGTTGGTTTTTTTATAATTTTTAGCTCTACATTTTCATTTTCTCAGGACAGTATTTCTAGTTGGAAGCACAAAAACACGGTAGGATTTGATCTTAGCGAAATAGCTTTTGTGAACTGGAGTGCAGGCGGTCAAAGTTCGGTTTCTGGATTATTGAAAGGGGATTTTAATCGAATATACAAACGTCAAAATGTATTGTGGTTTAACGAACTCATTGTCAGATATGGCGTTAATAAACAAGACGGGGTAGAAGTTCGAAAAACGGATGATGTTTTGAGATTTAATTCTACTTTTGGGTATAGGAAAGACACTTTGTCCAATTGGTACCACACCATAAAATTCAATTTTAATACGCAATTTACTAATGGATATAATTATCCGAATACTGATTTTGCGATTTCAAAACCTTTTGCTCCAGCCTATACTTTTTTTGGAATGGGAGCAGAGTATTTCAACAAAGAGAAAAAGTTTGTTTTTTACTTTTCACCCTTAACACTAAAAAACACTTTGGTATTGGATAGGCGATTATCCAATCAGGGCGCTTTTGGAGTTGAAAAAGCGGTTTATGACATTAACGGGAATCTTATTTCAGAAGGGAAAAGAACCAAAACAGAGTTAGGTATTCTTGTTACTAATTATTATAAAAAAGAAATTGCCAAAAACATTACTTTTGAAAATAGACTTATACTGTATTCCGATTATTTGAATCACTTTGGGAATATAGATGTCGATTGGCAAACCTTGTTTGACTTGATTGTAAATCAATATGTAAAGGCCAATATTGGTTTTAATTTGATTTATGATGATGATATCAAAGCCAAAAAAGAGTCAAATGGTGAGCAAATTAGTGTTGGTCCCAAAGTTCAATTAAAACAAATGCTTGGTATTGGATTGGAATACAATTTCTAAATTAGGTCTTTTTATTTCCGTTGATTGTTTTGTATATTTCTAAAGCATTTCCATCGGTCAAAAGCGACACATAATGGCAAATATGCAAGAGTCGATTGTATAAATTCTCTTTTTCTTCAATGAATTTCTCGGGTAACATTTTCAGTAGTAAGCCATCATAACTAGAGGTTTTGCCTTCAAATTTATTATTGAAAGCAGTGATGAATTTATCGAGTAACGTTTGTATAATTTGATAGCCTACCAATTCTTTCTCTATTACTTCTCGACTTTGATAAATATTTTTCACGCTCAATTTGATAATATCATCCATTTGAGCTTTATACTTGCTTTTGTCGGTCAAAGCATATGGGAATTTACCCTCTAAAATAGCTTCTTCATTTTCTGAAAATACACGAACAGCATCGTTTATTAAACTTCCTATTGCTAAGGCTCGCAAGTAACTAATTCTATCTTCTTTTGTGATTAGTGTTTTGTATTTGTCTACATCAATGCTGTCTTTAACCAACTTAATCAAATATTCTAAGGCAAAATCTTCTGAAACTAGGCCTAGATTAATACCGTCTTCAAAATCGATTATGGTATAGCAAATATCATCGGCAGCTTCTACAAGATAGGCTAGAGGATGTCTTTCAAAACCAATATCATCTCCATTTTTATTGGAAATTAGTCCTAGGTCTGAAGCAACTTCTTGAAAGAATGCTTTGTCTGACTGGAAGAAACCATATTTTTTATCACATATATTTTTGGTAGGCTTTTTAGGAAGACTTTCTTTAGGGTATTTCATAAACGCTCCAAGGGTCGCATAGGAAATTCGTAAACCTCCTTCAATTCCTGGTCTGTCAGAGGTTAAAACAGAAAACCCATTGGCATTGCCTTCAAAATCAATTAAATCTTGCCATTCTTTATCGGATAATTTTTCTTTAAACTTTTGGCCATTACCTATGGAGAAATATTCGCCAATGGCTTTTTCGCCAGAATGGCCAAATGGTGGGTTTCCGATATCGTGTGCTAAGGAAGCCGCAGCAACAATAGCTCCAAAATCATTCATATGAAAACCATGAACTTCTTTGAGATGTGGATATTTTTCTATGATTTTTTTTCCAACTAATCTTCCTAATGAACGACCCACGACCGAAACTTCTAAGCTATGTGTCAATCGAGTGTGAACAAAATCTGTTTTAGAAAGCGGTATAACTTGAGTTTTGTCTTGCAAACTTCTGAAAGCGGCAGAAAAAATAATTCGGTCATAATCGACTTCAAATCCTAAACGTGTATCGTCTTGTTCTATTCGTAATCGTTTGCCTTTATCTCCTTGGCGTTTTAATGACAGTAATTGCTCCCAGTTCATTCGTTGTTCAAATATTTAGTGTTTAAAAAGGTAAAGTGCACATGATTGCGTTCTATAAAAAAGAATCATAGAGTTTCTTTTTTTCATAAAATCGACGCTTGTTTACCACATATGTTTTTGAAAAGGTATCATGCCATCCTTGTGAATCTTCTCCCATGAAAGAAATGAATTCAAAAGGAATTAATCGACATAAAGTTCTTATTAGTATGGTTTTCTTGTCGGGCTGAGAACCATCTTTCATTACAACTAAGGTTTTTGTGAAATATTTTCCGATAGTTCTAGAAAAATAAATTTCAGTCAGTAGATAATAGGGAATAAAAATGAACAGTCCAATAAAAAATTGTTCCGTGCTATCTGTTTGATCTATCCAATCTGCTAGAACATACCACTTCGTGCTTTCTGAAATCAATACAATTAGCATAGCTATAGAAAGTCCAATAATGTGTTGTGTTAAGAGGTCGATAGCCAAGTTTAAAAAGCGCTTTCCTTTTGAAGCCAACAAATCGTTAGTTACTGTAAATTTTTTATTTTCCATTTGTAATCAACGGTTAAATTAAAAGTAATAATTGAATTACCGATAACTCAAATTTACTGTTTTTTTAATTGTGTTTACTGATTTTTGTTCAAGTTTATTAAAAATCAAATGGATACTATTATAAAAAAAACAGCTATCGAAAAATGACAGCTGTTTCTAGTTTAAAAATTTTGTAATTCTTAATGAAATTTATTTACGACCCACACATTTCGCAATCGTCTGGTCCTGCATTTCTAGCTCTTTCAATCATAGCTTGAAAATCTTCGGCAGTCATTTCTCCTGTTTCATTTGGAGCAAAAACTTCAACAGCTACTGGTTCTGGAACTTGTGCAGTTGGTTCTGCTTTTTTGTCGTTATTTAGCGTAAATTTAATTGCGTCAACTGCAGCTTTTGTTCTCAAATAGTACATTCCAGTCTTTAATCCTGATTGCCAAGCGTAGAAATGCATAGAAGTTAATTTTGCATAATTCGCATCTTGCATAAACAAGTTTAAAGATTGTGATTGGTCAATAAAATATCCTCTTTGACGAGACATATCGATGATGTCTTTCATGGACATTTCCCAAACGGTTTTGTATAGTTCTTTCAAATCTTGTGGAATACGCTCAATATTTTGAACAGAACCATTGTGTCTCATGATTTCTTGTTTCAATTCTTCATTCCACAACCCTCGTTTTACTAAATCTTCTAGTAAATGTTTGTTTACAACAATGAATTCTCCTGAAAGCACACGACGGGTGTAAATATTTGAAGTGTAAGGTTCAAAGGCTTCATTGTTTCCAAGAATTTGTGATGTAGACGCCGTTGGCATTGGAGCTACCAAAAGTGAATTTCGCACTCCATGCTCTACAACTTCTTTTCTTAAAGAAGCCCAATCCCATCTACCTGATAATTCTTCGTCTTTGATGTTCCAAAGGTTGTGTTGAAACAATCCTTCTGAAATAGGAGAGCCCTTGAAAGTAGAGTAAGGTCCTTCTTCTTTAGCCATTTCCATAGATGCGGTAACCGCAGCAAAATAAAGTGTTTCGAATATTTCTTGGTTTAACTTTTTAGCTTCGTCACTAGTAAACGGCATTCTCAACAGAATGAAAGCATCAGCAAGACCTTGAACACCTAATCCAACAGGGCGATGACGCATATTTGAATTTTCAGCCTCTATAACAGGATAGTAATTTCTATCGATAACTTTATTAAGGTTGCGCGTTACGCGTTTGGTTACTTTAAACAGCAATTCATGATTGAATTTTCCGTTTTCTACAAACATAGGTAAAGAAATGGACGCTAAGTTACAAACTGCGATTTCATCTTCAGAAGTGTATTCTAAGATTTCAGTGCACAGGTTAGAAGAACGAATCGTTCCAAGATTTTTTTGATTTGATTTTCTGTTTGCCGCATCTTTATAAAGCATGTATGGAGTTCCGGTTTCTATTTGAGATTCCAGAATTTTTTCCCACAATTCACGCGCTTTGATGGTTTTGCGACCTTTTCCTTTTTCTTCGTAAGAGGTATACAATGCTTCAAATTCATCACCATAAACATCATACAATCCTGGACATTCGTTCGGACACATTAAAGTCCAAGTACTGTCTTCCTGAACGCGTTTCATGAACAAATCAGAAGTCCACATAGCAAAGAACAAATCACGCGCACGCATTTCTTCTTTTCCAGTATTCTTTTTCAAATCAAGGAATTCAAAAATATCAGCATGCCAAGTCTCTAAATAGATAGCGAAACTTCCTTTACGTTTTCCTCCACCTTGATCGACATAGCGAGCCGTGTCATTGAAAACTCTTAACATAGGAACAATTCCATTTGAGGTTCCGTTTGTACCTCTAATATAGGAACCAGTTGCACGCACATTATGAATAGAAAGTCCGATACCACCAGCTGATTGCGATATTTTTGCGGTTTGTTTTAACGTATCATAGATTCCATCAATACTGTCGTCTTTCATGGATAATAGGAAACAAGAAGACATTTGAGGTTTTGGTGTACCCGCATTGAATAAAGTTGGCGTGGCATGCGTAAAGAATTTCTTCGACATCAAATCGTAAGTTTCTAAAACCGATACCAAGTCATCTAAATGAATTCCTAC
>Ga0315904_10007622_pt1 | contig 14492 bp, 12 predicted proteins | sample LakEriMetagenome_6_FD_203529 | JGI IMG/M metagenome (GOLD analysis project Ga0315904, IMG submission 203529) | Freshwater fungal communities from buoy surface, Lake Erie, Ohio, United States - Buoy 12 MA120 | ecosystem: Environmental > Aquatic > Freshwater > Lake | place: USA: Lake Erie, Ohio... | reverse complement strand
TTCACCGATTCACCGATTCACCGATTCACCGATTCACCGATTCACCGATTCACCGATTCACCGATTCACCGATTCACCGATTCACCGATTCACCGATTCACCGATTCACCGATTCACCGATTCACCGATTCACCGGGCGGCAACGCCGCAACCGATTCACTGAAACACCGGTTCAATGTGCGGCAAATGAGAGATCGAAACACAAGCAAATGAAAAAGGCCAACAGCGTCCGCGAACTCGATGTCTATCAGGCTGCATTCGCGCTGCAGCAGGACATCTTCCGGGTGTCGAAGTCTTTTCCGAGGGAGGAGATGTATTCGCTGACGGATCAGATTCGGCGGGCATCCAGATCCATCGGAGCAAATCTGTCTGAGGCATGGTCGAAGCGCCGCTACCCTGCCCATTTCCTTTCCAAGCTGACCGATGCCGATGGCGAACTACGGGAGACACAGCACTGGCTGACCACCGCGGAGGCATGTGAGTATCTGAACGCCGATGAACTCACCAGACTCAGTGAGAAAGCCGGGACCGTCGGCCGGCAACTTGGCTCGATGCTGAACAAATACGAGTCTTTCTGCCTGGACAGGTGAATCGGTTGCGCTGCGCGCGCGGTAGGTCGGTGAATCGGTAGGTCGGTGAATCGGTAGGTCGGTGAATCGGTAGGTCGGTGAATCGGTAGGTCGGTGAATCGGTGAGGCGAAAGGGCCAGTCGCTCCGCACCGCTCCTTTCTCAATTCAATTACCGATTCACCGAGCCGAAGGCCACCGAGCGCGAAGCGCAACCGACTCACCGAGCCGCGCAGCGGCAACCGGGCGGCAACGCCGCAACCGATTCACCGAAACCCCGAGCCGAAGGCAACCGCTTCACCGATTCACCGAGCGCGCAGCGCAACTGTGCCGGAGGCACCCGGGCGGAGCAGGCGCATTCACTTCTTGCTCCTTTGGGGTTTCGCCCTATATTTTTTCCATGCAAGTGACCCTTGAACTGCCTGAAAGCGCCTTTTCCTCTCTGCGGCAGGCTCCTGATGATTTCGCGACGGAACTCAAGTTGGCCGCCTGTGTCAAATGGTACGAGCTGGGGCGTTTGTCACAGTCCAAAGCCGCTGAGATGGCAGGCCTTTCCCGCGCCGGCTTCATCGACGCGCTTCGTGCATATCGGGTCCCGGCGATTCAAATCGAACCTGATGGACTTGCGAAGGAATTGCTGCTGTGAAGCATTGGATTATCAACGCATCCCCCTTGATCCTGCTCGGCAAGGTCAAACACTTGGATTTGTTGGGGTCGTTGGCTCCTTCTTTTTCATGAGCTTGTCGCTGCAGGTTCGATGCTTTCGGATCAAGTCATAAAGGAAGCACTGGAACTGGCTGGGGAGTAGGTCCGGGCGGCAACGCCGCAACCGATTCACCGAAACACCGAGCCGCGAAGCGGCAACCGGGCGCGCAGCGCAACCGTGCCGAAGGCACCCGGTGTTTCGGTTGCCTTCGGCTCGGTTGCGCCTGCGTCGCGGGAATTCGTCGACCGTTTTTAACGGTTTAGAAAACCCGCGAAGCCTGTCTGGCATGGCCGGAGTGCAACGAAGGCAATTTCGGTAAGAGCGAAAGGGTCGGTAGCTCCGTGCTGATTCTTTCTCTCTGCTCTTACTGAATTACCGATTCACCGATTCACCGGGCGGCAACGCCGCAACCGATTCACTGAAACACCGAGCCGAAGGCAACCGCGCGCCGCAGGCGCAACCGAAACACATGTTCCTCTCCTTCCTCGGTTGTGACGGCTCCGGCAAGTCTGCGGTGATCGCCGGAGTGACGGAGTTGCTGGAGGCCGATGGCGTGGTGGTGAGGCGCGGTCACTGGCGGCCGCAGGCGCTTGATGGTGGCAGCGAGGCGGCTGGTGCCACGGCCGATGATCCGCATGGGCAGATCCCGCGCGGGGTGGCTTCTTCGGTTCTTAAACTCGGCTGGCTGTGGCTGAACTGGTGGATCGGGTGGTGGAAATTCCTGCGGAAGTCGGCGCGGGATGGAGTGGTCTTGTTCGACCGCTACCATGCGGACCTGTTGGTCGATCCCCGGCGCTACCGCTACGGCGGGCCGATGTGGCTGGCGCGGCTGGCGAGCGGCTTGATGCCGCAGCCGGACCTGGTGGTGTTTCTGGATGCGGAGCCCGAGGTGCTGCTGGCAAGGAAACAAGAGGTCGGGCGGGAGGCGCTCGAGGAAGCACGCAAGAGGTATCTGGAGCTTTGCGCCGGGCATACGCGGTTCCAGATCATCAATGCCGCACAGCCGCTGGAGGCGGTAATTGAATCGGTGCTCAGGGAGATGGATCAAATCCGGTAGGGCGCGATCCGGCCCGGTCCGAAGTGATTACCCTTGAGGGCGAGGTGTTCAATGCGAGCCAAGAAGAGGGAATGAGGAAGGCAGGAAAGCAGGAAAATCCATGAACTAGCAGGATTGAGCGAGATTCCCGGCCATTACGGGGTGGGTGATGTCTTTCACTAATCGTCCTGATCCTCAAATCCATTCCTGCCTTCCTGCTTTCCTAATTTTAATACGTATCTGAGAAAGCGAATGCTCCGCGAATTTCTTTCCCTTCCTCATTCGCCCCCCGCCCGCACCGCCCATTCCTCCTTTGCAAGGCTACGGCGGACAAGGCGGGCGGAAGGCAGGGCCCAAGCTTTGTTGAATTCATTCAAAATCCGGAATCCCCTCCATGACCGACGAAGAAGCCATTGATCACGCCTTGTCGGCCGTGGAAATGCGGCCCGGATCCTATGCGCTGCTGAAGCGGAACGGCCGGGTGTTGATGGCCTTGCCAGCGAGAAGCGATGCGGCGGGCCTGACCCTTCTTCTGTATCAGCCACAGCGATTCAAAGCCCGGCTCGGAGCGGTGGCGACACAGATTCTGGCTTTGTTTGCCTTGCATCGGATGGTTCTGCCGAAATACCGGTCAGCCGGAGGCAAGGCGGGTCTCGACCCGGAGTTCACTGGCTGCATTCCGGGCACGGCGGGCGTCTTGCTGGGTTCACCCGAGCATCGGGTGCGGAGGGCGATTCTATGCTATCAGACGACCGAGGGCTGGGAGGTGGCGAAACTTGCTTTCGGTCCCGAAGGAAGGTCGGTGATCGAGGGCGAGGCGGCGGCGATCCGCAGCCTTCCCCGGGATCTGCCTGGCCGGCCGGAACTTCGTGGATTGCATCATTGCGGGACTTTTTTTTCCTTGCTGCGCATGCCGCGTTTGAGGGGCATGCCGTTTTCTCCGCAGCACTCCCGTGATGCAGTCGCGCTGTTGGAATCGTGGATCCTTGATCTGCCGCCGTTGAATGCCGAAGCCTTCCCCGAGTGGGGCGCTATCCACCGCACGTTGGAATCATCCCCATCCGGGCTCAATACCATCGAAGCCCTAGCGGCGATGCGCCTGAAGCCGGCTGTCCGCCATGGCGACTTCGCACGTTGGAACTTGATCCGCAAGGACGATGGCTCGTTGGGCGTCCTGGATTGGGAATGGGGCCACGAAAGGGGAATGGCCGGCTTGGATCTGGTGCATTATTTCCTCCAGGACGCCAGGCTCGTCGAACGGCTGAGCCCCGCTGATGCCATTGCAAAGACCCGCTCCACCCTTGGGACCGGGCCCTGCGCGGATTACCTGCAAAGGGCCGGATGGAACTGCGACCCCATCCTGCCAATCATCGCCAGCCTGGCATGGAAACAGGGCGCGGGGCATCAGGACAATGAGGAGTTGCTGGAGGCGGCTGTAGAGGCGGGTCTATGACCGTCGCACTTCATCAAGAAAGATGAGTTAGTGATTGTATCATGCTTCGTGCGGGGGATTCGATTCCCCTTTACCGCCTCCTGTGGGCGGGACGCCCACTCTCATTGAAGCACTTGGCTCATTTCCCCTTACCGGCACTCTCCTCCCTGAAGTTTCGACATTTCGGCTTTTCGACTACGAGACCTTTGACTTCTTCCGTGTCCTCTAAAAAATCCCACATCCTTCTGATGGGACAGACACCGCCGCCGTGGCACGGGCAGGCGGTGGCGACCCAGATCTTGTTCGAACACGACTGGCCGGGCTTTGAGGTCCATCGGCTGCGGATGGAATTCAGCGAGGAAATGCTGGAAGTCGGACGTTTCCAGTGGAAGAAGATCCGGCATTTGTGGCAACTGATTCGCCAAGCCAGGCAAATCCTCAAAGCGCATCCGGATTGCGTTTTGTTCTATCCACCGGCAAGTGCGAAGTGGATTCCATTTGCGAGGGACGTCATTTTCCTTTCCTCTGTCCGTCCGCTTGCAGGATCGACGGTGTTCATTTTCCACGCCAGCGGCTTGCCGGTGTTCGTGAGAGGAGGGATGATCCGGAGCTGGCTTGGACAACGGGCCTATCGCCATGCGAACGTCGCCCTTGAGGTGGCACAGGAAGTGGTGACGGCCCACGAGGTCTTTGCCGCCAAATCCTGGCAATGGTGTCCCTGCGCGATTCAGGTTTCCGAAATCCCAAGAACCGGGCGGCAAGCTGATCAGCCTTTGACCGCTCTTTTTGTTGGCAGTCTTCAGGAGGGCAAGGGAGTGCTGGAGGTGCTCAGAACCGCCTCGATCCTGAAGAAACAGGGCAGGGAACGGGATTTCAAATTCAGGATCGTAGGCAAATGGTTTTCGGAGGACTTCGAACAGGACTCTCGCCACCTTGCCAACGAATTGGAACTGGAGGGCATGGTCGAGTTTTTCGGGCAATTGACCGGCGACGACAAGTGGCAGGCGTATGCGGACGCCGATGTCTTCTTTTTCCCGACCCACTACGAATCCGAGGCCACCCCCATCGTGCTGATGGAGGCGCTGGGCATGGGGCTTCCCCTGTTGACCACCGAATGGGCAGGGATTCCTGCAATGCTCGAAGGCTGTGGGTCCGCAAATCTTTGTCCGATCCGCTCACCCGAAAGCTATGCGAAGGCATTGCTGGATCTGGACGGCAGGCGTGGGGATGCCGCGAAACTCGAGGTGGTTTCGAAACAGTTCTATCAGGAACATTTCCTGCCGATCCGCTTCATCGAGCGGGTGGAGAAGGCGTTTCTTACTGCGGTGGGGGGTGAAAAGCCGGTGTTTCAGTCGCCTGCGGCCCGGTGTTTCAGTAAGTCAGTAGGAGAAGAGGAGAACGTTGAGCGCGGAGCCACCGAATCTTCCACTCTTTCCGAAACACCGAAACACCGAAACACCGAAACACCTTCTTCCTCGTCTCATTTACATATCTCTGTCTATCTCGCCGACCAGAATCCGGGGCATGACCGGAGCTTCGGGATTTCCCGAATGTCTCAGGTGGTGCTTAAGTCGCTGCATGCGACGGGGCGGGTGGAGATCGGAACCATCACGTCCAAGACATCGCAACAGGCACCCGGGGGCCTGGGGCCGTCGCGAGTGCTTCCTTGGGGCACGCGGCGGAAGTGGGTCCGGCTCCTGAGCGACCATTTCCACCCGATCTTCGCACGCGGGGACTTCGTCCCGGATCTCCATTATTTTCCGAAGGGTTACCTGCCTTTTCTCGACGTTTGGTGCCGTCCCTCAGTGGTGACGATCCACGACACGATCATCCAGTATGACGAGGACCATTATCCGAAGTGGCGCCGGTCATGGGAGTATGCCTACTGGGCGATGATGCTGAAGCACACCCTCCGCAGGGCGGACAGGATCATGACCGTTTCCGAGTCGTCCAAGAAGCAGATCGAGGCGTTCATGGATCGGCACGGGATAGCGAGAAAGGAGATCACGGTGACATATGAGCCGTGTTTGTATGAGGAGACCTCCCAACCGGAGAATCCGCCCAAGGAGAACTATGTGATTCACCTGGCATCGGTGGAGCCGCACAAACGCACGTCGCACCTGATCCGGTGGTGGCATGAAGCGGAGAAATCCGGACGGAAACTCCCGACTCTGCACCTGATCGGCAGCGTTCCGCCTGAGGTGGAGTCGGTGCTGGGCAGTTCGCACAGCATCGTCAAGCGGCCGTTCCTCGAAGACAGTGCGCTGCGCGCGGCCTATCTGAATGCGAAGGCGCTGGTGCTGCCATCGGAGATCGAGGGATTCGGGCTGCCGGCGCTCGAAGCATATTTTCTGGGCACGCCGGTCTGTTTTGTCCGGGGCACTTCGGTTGATGAAGTTTTGGCAGTAGCAACAAGGAAGGGAGGATTCCATCTGAGCGATTCGTTATCACTCTTCGGGGCACTTGAAGAGGTTTTGGCGATGTCGGCTGAGGAAGTCCGTGATTGCGGATTGAAACTCCGCGAAACATACGCTGCGGAGAAAGTTGCGGCCAGAATGTTGGAGGTGTTCGAGGAAGTAAGCCGGTGAACCAGTGAATCGGTTGCGCCTGTGGCGCGCGGTTGCCGCTCGCGGCTCGGTGAATCAGTAGAGCGAAAGAGCCAGTCGCTCCGCACCGATCCTTTCCCTCTTCAAATACCGATTCACCGAAACACCGCGGCATCGCCGCATTCGTTTCACTGAAACTGAAACACCGAGCCGGAGGCAACTGGTGTTTCGGTGGGGCGAAAGGTTCAGTGCGTTAGCGACCGATTCTTTCTCTCTTCATTCACCGACTCACCGAGCGCGCAGCGCTCCGATTCACCAAACAACATGCAACCGCGCAGTCACGGATTTCCGCCCGAAGCCGACATGCCCATTTGGTTGTTCCCGGACGATTCGGCGCTGAAAGCCCATCCGTTCTACCGCGAAGCCAAGGCAGGCGATGTCACAGCCGCCGTGCGCCTTGTATCGGATCTAGCTCTGCCATTTCTTATTCAGAACAGGCATCGCTTGCCGCAAGAGGCTTGTTACGTGGCCCCCCACGCGCGAGAGGCCACTGGCGACAATGCCATCCCACAGGTTCTTGCCCAGGCTTGTGCGATGCTTTCCGGTGGCAAAGCCGACGATGACATCGTCCAGATCAGCAGGGTTTTCCACACTGGCGCGGATCCAATGGAGCGCATGGCTTCACGGGCCGCGTTCGAAGGTTTGGTCAAGCCTGATGCCATCCACATCCTTGTGGATGATGTCACAACGATGGGAGGAACACTTGCAGAACTCGCCGATTTTATCCAGATTCGCGGTGGTATAGTCGGCGGTGCTGTGGTAATTGTGAATGCGGGACGCGCTAAGAACCTTTGTCCGTCAAAAGAGGTAGTCCGTAAAATCGAAAAACGTTTCAGCCATGAACTCGAAGAAATCGTCGGCATCCAAGCCAAAGCCCTCACCGCAAACGAGGCCAACTACCTCATCGGCTTCCGAACTGCTGACGAGGTCCGAAATCGACTCGCTAAGGCTAGGCAAGAGACAAATCTCAGACTACGCTCAAAAGGCCTTGAAAGACAAGATTGAGGCGGCCTTGGGCGGGTAGGGCCGTAGGCCCGGTGTTTCCGCCGTTGCTACAGCTATGGCGGACAGGTCGGTTGCGGCGTTGCCGCCCGGTTGCGCCTGCGGCGCGCGGTGCATCGGTGTGGCGAAAGGACCAGTCGCTTCGCGCCGCCCCTTTCTCTCTTCAAATACCGCATCACCGAAACACTGAAACACCGAGCCGGAGGCAACTGGTGTTTCAGTGGGGTGAAAGGACCAGTCGCTTCGCACCCCTCCTTTCTCTCTTCTCTTACCGATCCACCGAGCGCAAAGCGCAACCGATTCACTGAAACACCGGGCCACGAAGCGGCAACCGAAACACCGAGCGCGTAGCGCAACCGTGCCGGAGGCACCGATCAAACCCACACCATGAAAACCGTTTACATCGAAAGCACAATCCTGAGCTACTTGCTCTCCCGACCCAGCAGGGACATTATTCAGTGTAAACCAAGGCCATGAATTCCCACAAGTCTGCACCCCTGAAGAACTCACAACCATCTCCGGCGTTCGAAGATCCGATTGTCAAGGAGGTGCGTGACACCCGTCACGCTCTGGCATCGGAACTCGGTAATGATCTGCAGAAAATCGTCCGGGATCTTATCCTGCGCCAAAAGCAACTCGGGGAACGTCTGCGGACTTCCTGAAATTGAAATCGCAGGGTGACATCGCCGCCAATCACAAGCTCGTTTTGTAGCCTCATATTCGCTCAAAAGGCATTGAAAGACAAGGTTGAGGCCGCCTTGGAGCGCCGGAGTTCACGCTTCAGCGTGCTCTTCCCATGACGAATTCTTTTGCCAGATTGCCGGCAATTTCACAACTTCCCACCAATGAAGACCGCACCTGACACTGCCATTGTGCGGGATCTGGCGTTTTTGGCGGATCACCCGGATTTACTGATGGCGGTCGTGTTCGGTTCCACAGCCGATGGGCGTGCCGGTTGCGACAGCGACGTCGATGTTGCCATTTATCCGCGAATTCCGCTCGATCACTGTTCATTGCAGGATCTCTCGGACCAGATTGCCATGGCAACGGGCCGAACGGTGGACCTCGTGGACCTTTCCACCACCCACGGCGGCTTGTTGAGGCAAATCCTGCGCAACGGGCGGGTGATCTTCTCCAAGCGCCTTGGAATTCTCGGATCACTCCACGAACGGTTGCTGGACTGGCAGGAAGACTTCGAACCAGCCATCAAAGCCATGCTGGCCACTCGAATGAAACGTTTCACATCCCCGGTTCATGGACACTGACATGGGAGTATGCCTACTGGGCGATGATGCTGAAGCACACCCTCCGCAGGGCGGACAGGATCATGACCGTTTCCGAGTCATCGAGGAAACAGATCGAATCGTTCATGGATCGGCACGGGATAGCGAGAAAGGAGATCACGGTGACATATGAGCCGTGTTTGTATGAGGAGACCTCCCAACCGGAGAATCCGCCCAAGGAGAACTATGTGATTCACCTGGCATCGGTGGAGCCGCACAAACGCACGTCGCACCTGATCCGGTGGTGGCATGAAGCGGAGAAATCCGGACGGAAACTCCCGACTCTGCACCTGATCGGCAGCGTTCCGCCTGAGGTGGAGTCGGTGCTGGGCAGTTCGCACAGCATCGTCAAGCGGCCGTTCCTCGAAGACAGTGCGCTGCGCGCGGCCTATCTGAATGCGAAGGCGCTGGTGCTGCCATCGGAGATCGAGGGATTCGGGCTGCCGGCGCTCGAAGCATATTTTCTGGGCACGCCGGTCTGTTTTGTCCGGGGCACTTCGGTTGATGAAGTTTTGGCAGTAGCAACAAGGAAGGGAGGATTCCATCTGAGCGATTCGTTATCACTCTTCGGGGCACTTGAAGAGGTTTTGGCGATGTCGGCTGAGGAAGTCCGTGATTGCGGATTGAAACTCCGCGAAACATACGCTGCGGAGAAAGTTGCGGCCAGAATGTTGGAGGTGTTCGAGGAAGTAAGCCGGTGAACCAGTGAATCGGTTGCGCCTGTGGCGCGCGGTTGCCGCTCGCGGCTCGGTGAATCAGTAGAGCGAAAGAGCCAGTCGCTCCGCACCGATCCTTTCCCTCTTCAAATACCGTAACACCGAGCCGCGCAGCGGCAACCGGGCGCAACGCGCAACCGATTCACCGACCCATCATGATCCGTATCGTTCTTCTCGGCCGGACGGGAAACCATTTGTTCCAATACGCGCTCGGGAGAGTCCTGGCGGAAAGACACGGGGTTCCGCTGGTTCTCGATGCCTCGTGGTTCAATGCGGAAGGATGGGCGGAGGTTTCGCATTTCTTACGCCTCCCGCTAAAGGCTCGTGTGGTGCGGAAATGTTCGCTCGCTGCCAGGGCTTTGAGAAAGATGACTGGCAAACATTACTGGGAATACCTTCGGGTTCCAGTGTTGCGCGAAAACCCGGCGGATCAATCATTCGACCCAAGCTTTTTCGACGCTCCGGCTGACTGCGTGCTTTTCGGCTATTTCCAAACGCCGCTCTATTTCGAGGGCATTGCAAATGCGTTTCGGAATGAGATCAAGGGCTTGTTGACTCAAGGAGCGGGGTCATCCTGCCCCCTATCCATCTTCGAACGACTGTCTTCTCCCACCTCCGTCGCCGTTCACGTCCGCCGCGGCGATTACTTGAATCACCCGGTGTTCCGCGTGTGCGACGAAAGTTACTACCGAAAAGCGATGGATGAAATGCGCGCACGTGTGCCCGGTGCGCACTTCTTTATCTTCTCCGATGACCCAGAGTGGTGCCAAAACACCTTCCGTGAAGCGGACACGGAGGTTGTCGATTCCGGTGAAGCCGCGACAAATCCTCTTCACGACCTGTATCTCATGAGCAAAGCGAGTCACCACATCATCGCCAACAGCACCTATTCGTGGTGGGCGGCGTGGATCGGCGAGAATCCTGGGCAGCAGGTGATCATGCCGGACCGCTGGTATGCCCACGAAATCCACGCTCCAATTGAAGAGAAACGCGGTGGAAACCACTGGATAAACCTTACCGAATGAATTGCCGGATGGGAACCGGTTTCAATCCACCCTCTTGTCCCCCGCCCTTCCGAGAAACCGGCTATTTCCAAGGCTCGAAGTGTATCCAGACCGATGAAGAAAAGCCAAACGATCATCATCACCATTCTCGGCTTGCTCATGGTCTGGCAGACAATCAACCAGCTCCCATATTCGCTTCACCCGCATCAAGACAGTTGGGGCCTAACAGACTGGTTGATCAATTACGAAGGGGGATTCGTCCGACGGGGGCTCGGTGGGACCGCACTGCTTTGGGTGAACGGTTTCACGGGCTTTCCAGCTCATTACCTTGCCATAGGGCTTTCACTTGTTGCTTACGGCGGCCTGGTCTGGTGGACCATGACTCATGCGAAGGGTCATTTTTCTCCGCTTCTGCTGATGTCCTGTCTGTTTCTCGGGTTCCCTGCCATGCAGGGCACGGTGGTGCGGAAGGATTGCCTGCTCTTGTTGCTGCTCATCACCTGTGCAAGAATTCTGGTTGCAAACCGATCAACCGGCCTTCGATGGACCATGATCAACGTGACCGCAAGCGTTGGACTGTTGCTCCACGAAACCTTCGGATTTGTCGCACTGCCTGCACTCGCTCTCTGCAGCCATTTGGCCATCCGCGAGAGCATTCCGAAGCGCATCGGATATCTCCTTCCTTCATTCATCTGCCTAGCTCTTGTGATCCTTCACCACGGGAATTCTTCCACCGCGCTTGCCATCCATAAGTCCTGGCTGCCACTTTGGCAGAGTTCCTGCCCCACACACACAGACCTTGCAGTGCCGTTTTCCACGATTGCGTCAATCGGATGGAGCCTGAGGGAGGGAACGGCGCTTACCAAGGGAATCCTGCAAACCGGAATCTACCAACCGGTCGCATGGGTAATGGTTGCGATGACCTCCTTCATCCTCACCCTTCGCTTTGTCCGTCCGGATAAAACACACGACGAACTGGCAAAAATCACCGGCCTGTTGCTGCTGCAGTTTGGCAGCGTGTTGCCGCTTTTCCTCGTGGGCATCGATTACGGCAGGTGGCTTAACCTGTGCGGAATGAGCGCCGTAGTCCTTTACACCTTTGGTTTTTCAGCGCCAATTCCGAGTGTTTTGATGATCCGAAGATTCGCTTTTCTCGACAGAATGCTTGAGATGATTCGTTCTATCCCACGCACCGAGTGGTTGTTGCTTTTCTTCGGGATTCCAATCCTGTGGAGTGCAGTCAATTTCATTTACGCTTCACCGGCAGGTCGAATTCTCGCGGAGATTCTTCGGTTCCAATCAGGCCGCTAAGATGTCCAAATCACCGGACTACTACAAAACAAGTTTTACGGAAACCGCCAATCAGAGAATAGCTCATGGCCTACACGACTCATTCTCCTGCCATCAATTCATCAGAAGCAGGGAAATCCAGATGGGTTCTCGGGTTGCTCGTCGCTTTTACTTCGAGCGGGTTTGTTCAAAAATACACAGGAGTCCCCGGTCTCCTCGGATACACCGCTGTAGTCTGCGCGTTATTCTCGTTGGTTCCTATGCCTCCCAAGCGATTCAGAGAGTCGCTAGAGCATCATTTCCCGCTCTTTGCCGGTGCATTTCTCATCGCGCTTGCTTTGATCTATCTCGGCCTGCATCACGTTGAGGACGGACGTGGTCCGGGTCGCAGTAGTGATCGTGACGAGGGATTGGAAATCGCAGTGACGCGTCTCCTTTCCGGAGAAAACCCCTATTACTCCGAACATCCCGTGGCAGGTCCCTTGTCACTGCTTCCCGGAGCCATCCTGCTTGCCGTTCCGTTTGTTCTGGCAGGTTCCGTAGGGCTGCAGAATATTTTCTGGCTCGGAGTTTTTCTTTGGATCTGCGGGCGGAGACTCACCAACCGTGGTGAATTCTTGAGCCTCCTTGCGGTATCGCTCGCAGCGTCGCCTTCCGCCCAGTACGAAATCATATCGGGTGGGGACATGATCGCTAACGGCGCCTATGCTTTGTGCTTCCTCATCCTCGCTCATGATACGTGGACAAATCGTGACTCGCCAATCTTCCACAAATTGGCAACGGCAGTGCTGCTCGGCATAGGCCTTGCGTCCAGGGCCAACATGATCTTTCTGCTGCCCGTCTTGGGAGCGTTCGTCCTGCGGAAGACGGATTGGAAGCAGGCATTTGGCTCCATGACTCTAGTCGGCATGACTTATGGGTTCATCGTCACATCGTTTTACCTGATCGATCCGGCATCATTCACTCCTCTCAAATCGAGAGAGAAGATCATGTTTGACGGTGAGACTCTTTGGTGGGCCGATGAGGCCATCCTCGGTCTCACAGCAACAGTCATGATTGTGTTCTTCTTGAAATCAATTGTTGAAACGGAATCTGCGAGCCTGCGTCAGCTCCTCTCGATATCGACCTGGATCACCATCACCCCGATGATCGCGATGGTGATTCTTTCGAGCGCCACGCAAAGGAAACTGGATTGCAGGTTCATGCACGACCGATTTGGCCTCATGTATCTTTGTTTTGCGATTGCAGCGGCGGCCTGCCACGCTGGAACGGGATGCAGCAAGCGGCGAAATGGAAGACAGAGAGGTGAATGCCAATGATTCGACGTCCCAGAAAGTGGCAGGAGAGATTGCACGACCGATTCTGGGTGGAAGTCACCCGGCGCCTGGCTGTCGAGTCTCCGGTCGGCGGATGCGCATCCGGTCTCAATGAACCCAGTAGCGTGTCCGAGAGCATGGATTGGCCAGGAATTTGTCATGCTTTCGCCCAGTGCAGGATTCCAAGCGATGGATTTCGTCGGCTTCGGGGAGTTCGTGATGTCGTGGAAACCGTCGGCGCTGTGGACGGACGCCATTATGCCGCGCTCGTCTGCCGCTGGGCACCCGAGTGGCTGCTCTCACCAGACGTTGCCTCGGTTGACTCTTGGGGCGATCCGTTGACCTGGCCAAGGTTGCTTCTGGGGACCCCTCGATCATTCAGTCCGACAACTCTGCGCTATCTGGCAACGGCACTGTGGATGGAACGCCAGGGGTTGTTCGATGGGAATCCGGCGATTGTCGAAATCGGAGTGGGTTTCGGCGGATTGGCGGCGATGAACCAGATTATTGGCGGCCACCGAACGCACATGGTGGATCTTCCTGATGTCGAGGAATGCGCCAAGAAGTTTCTTTCGCAGCTTGGTCTTGATGAAACGGTGGTGGAACGGAAAGAACTCGATGCCTATCCAAACCGAGTAGTCATTTCAAACTATGCATTTAGTGAACTTGAATCGGGTGTTCAGGATATTTATCTCAATAAATATCTGATCGGATCGACCCACGGAGTCATCGTGAGCAATGCCGCCATCTTCGCGACTTCGATTGGAGGGAGGAATGATGATCAACTTGTCGGGTGGCTTCGCGATGCGGGCATCTCTGCCTACATCGACGAAGCCAACGATCTTCGGTCTCCTGGGGACGCCCTTTGCGGAGTCCGAATGATCCGGTGGTAGGACATGTCAAATTTTCAATCGTTTATCTATGAAACTCACCCATCCTACCGGAACTTTCGGTGGTTCCGCTGAATCCATGCTGCCGGCGGTCGGTGGTTTCCCGCCGTCGGACCAGGGTCTGTTTCTTGCCGGGTATTCTGAACTGTGTCGTGAGGATCTCAGCGGTAGGCGTGCGCTGGAAATCTGCGGCGGGTTTGGAAAGCTTGCTGCGGGACTGGCGGAACAGTTTCCGCAAGCGGAGGTGATCGGATTGGATCTGTATGAGGCGGCCGGTCCAGAGATCGAGGAGAAGCGCAGGCTGCTGCCTGGCTTGTCCTATGTGGCGGGAGACGCGTTCGATCTGTCGCGTTATCCGGATGAGTCTTTCGATTTGGTTTTCGGTCAGGCGGCGCTGCATCATCTTGCGCACGATCTCGATGGCATTTCGCACGAGGTGCTGCGGGTATTGAAACCGGGTGGACGTCTGGTTTTCATCTTCGAGCCGATGGGGCATAATCTGGTCGTGGCGGCGGTGCGGGCGGTGAATATGGCACGCTTCGAACTCGGGGATGAGAGCAACCTGTATCTCTCGCAGTTCGAACGCATGCTCCATTGTGGCTTTTCGACATGCGAGGTGCAGATGTTCAATCTCCTCGGTTATC
>Ga0315904_10007620_pt1 | contig 14498 bp, 9 predicted proteins | sample LakEriMetagenome_6_FD_203529 | JGI IMG/M metagenome (GOLD analysis project Ga0315904, IMG submission 203529) | Freshwater fungal communities from buoy surface, Lake Erie, Ohio, United States - Buoy 12 MA120 | ecosystem: Environmental > Aquatic > Freshwater > Lake | place: USA: Lake Erie, Ohio... | reverse complement strand
TGCGGAGCGCGTTCCCGCAGATTCCGCTGGTGGCGGCTCTGGAGACTGCGTTCCACGACACAATTCCAGAGGCCAACCGGGTCTATGCCATTCCCTACGAATGGAAAGACCAGTACGAGGTCTGCCGATGGGGCTTCCATGGGGCGAGTCACCGCTTCCTGTCGACACGCATTGGTCAGCTGTTGCAGCGTGACGACCTGCGGGTGGTGACCTGTCACCTCGGGGGGAGCAATTCGCTCTGTGCCGTGAAGGGGGGGAAGTCCCAGGCAAACAGCCTGGGGATGAGCCCGCAGACCGGCCTGCCGCACAACAATCGTGTGGGGGATTTCGATCCGTTCGCCCTGCCGACCCTGCTGCGGAAGACCGGCAAGCCACTCGAACAACTGCTGCAGGAACTCTCCAGCCAGGGGGGACTGCTGGGGCTGAGCGGCCTGAGCCAGGATGTACGCGACCTGGAAGAGGCCGCTGCGAAGGGACACGTCCGGGCGCGACTGGCGCTCGATGCGTTTGTCTCGTCGATCCGACAGTACCTCGGGGCCTACTGTGCCGTGCTGGGAGGCGCCGATGCCGTCGTGTTCAGCGGCGGAATTGGCGAGAACAGCCGGCTGGTCCGCCGCGAGGTGTGCCAGAACATGGAGTGGGCGGGGGTGGTGCTCGACCCGGCCCGGAATGAGTCGGCGAAGGGGGAGGCGTGCATCTCGGCCCCCTCGAGCCGGGTGCAGGTGTGGGTGATCCCCACGAACGAGGAAATCGTGGTCGCCCGGCAGTCGGTGGAGGCCCTGGCCGCCGCCGGTTCTCGCTGAGTTGGGAAGGGAGTCTGCTGCATGTTCATCGCCCGCATCACTGGCAGCCTGGTCTCGACGCAGAAAGTCTCGTCGATGGTTGGGCAAAAGCTGTTGATGGTCGAACCGCTGCGGGTCGACGAGAAAGATCAGTCGAGCCTCAAGCCGACCGGCCGCTCGTTCGTGGTGGTCGACACGGTTGGGGCCGGCGAAGGGGAATATGTCCTGTGCGTCCAGGGTTCCAGTGCCCGCTACACGCCCGAGACGAAGACCCTGCCGATTGACGCGGCGATCATCGGGATCGTCGACCAGGTGCAGGTGTTCGGCAAGACAGTGTTCGACAGCAAGAAGTGATTGGTACGTCCCTCCTCCTTCCCCTGACCGGCGTCGGCGCCATGAGTGTCCAGGACGACAGTGCCGCGATTGCAGACGGCATCCGCGCGATGCGTGTCTTCACCGGTGCGCTCGTGGCTGGTGCCTTGTCGTTCCTGCTGGTGGTCGCGGCGATCAAGTGGGGAGCCAAGCCGGAGGGTGATGGAAGGCTGAATCCCGTGATGCTGACTCTGATGGGCCAGTCGGTACTGACCCTGTTGTTGGGGTGGTTCTATCCCCGGGGAATCGCGGCGAAGCGGCGTGGCGAGTTGGTTCAGTCACTGGATGACAACGGTGGACAGGATGAGGTCTCCGCCAGCGACCTGATGAACGTGTTTCGTGGGACCAGCATTTTCCGCCTGGTCCTGTGGGAATCGACGGTGTTCACCACGCTGATCTGCACGATCATCACCGGCCACCTGTGGCTGCTGTGGTTTGCCGGGGCGGTTCTTTTGTTGATGGCTTGGGGCTGGCCGACAGTCCCTTCGGTGACCCGCTGGGTTCTTGAGCAGCGCGAGTTGATCCGCCAGGAATCTTGATTGTTCTCCGGTCCCCGAGCGGGCCGGTTCACTTGAGTTCAACGACAGACTCTTCACTCGAACGGGTGAGCAACCAGACATGCAAGCGACAGAAACCGCGATTCGCCAGGTGGTTCAGGAAGTGCTGGCCCAGTTGGGGCGGGCTCCATTCACCGCGGCGGCAGGCCGGAGCGTTTCGGGCGATTGGGGGGTCTTCCCCACCGTCGACCAGGCCGTCGATGCTGCGAATGCCGCTTTCAAGGAACTCTCGAAGCGCCCCATCGCCGACCGCGCCAAGGCGATCGACAGCATCCGCAAGCTGACGACCGAGCAGGCCGACGAACTCGGCCGTCTCGAATTCGATGAGACCAAGATCGGTCGCCTCGATCACAAGATCGAGAAACTGCAGATCCTGCGACTGGTCCCCGGTGTCGAGTTCCTGAAGACCGACTGCTTCAGCGGCGACCAGGGAATCACCCTGCTCGAGCAGGCTCCCTTCGGAGTGATCGGGGCAATCACCCCGGTGACTCACTCGCTCCCCACGCTCGCGGGCAATGCCGTCAGCATGATCGCCTCCGGGAACACCGTGGTGTTCAACGCCCATCCCTCGGGGGCCCGCATCGCCGCCGAAGGGGTCCGCCGGATCAACCGGGCGATCCACGCCGCGACGGGGTTGGAAAACCTGATCACCATCATCGAGAAGCCGACGCTGGAATCCGCGGCCGCCATCTTCGAACACAAGGGAGTGCGGTTGCTGGTGGTGACCGGCGGACCTGCCGTGGCCCGGGCGGCCCTCGAAAGCCGGAAGCGGGCCATCGTCGCCGGCCCGGGAAACCCCCCGGTCGTCGTCGATGAGACCGCGTGTGCCGAGAACGCCGCCAAGTGCATCATCAAGGGATGCGCCTACGACAACAACCTGCTGTGTATCGGCGAGAAGGAAGTCTTCGCGGTCGACGCGATCTATCCCAAGCTGATGGACGCTTTTGCCCGTCACGGGGGCTATCAGTTGACCCGTTCGCAGATGGAGCAACTCTCGAAGATTGCCTTCACCCCCGGGAAAGACCACCCGATGCTCAATCGCGACCTGGTGGGGCGTGATCCGGCGGTGATTGCCGGGCTGATCGGGGTCAATGTTCCCAATGGCACCCAGATCCTGTTCGCCGAAACCGACGAGTCGAACCCGTTTGTCTCGGAAGAGCAGATGATGCCCGTGCTGCCCATTGTGCGGGTCCGCGACTTCCGGGAGGGGGTTGAACTGGCGAAGAAGCACGAGCATGGCTACCGGCATACGGCGATCATTCACAGCCGCAATGTGCGCAACATGACCATCATGGGGCGCGAGATGGACACCACCCTCTACATCAAGAACGGCCCCTGCATGGCCGGGCTGGGGCTGGGGGGGGAAGGGTTCCTCTCGTACAGCATCGCGACCCCGACGGGAGAAGGGGTGACCACCCCCCTCACCTTCACCCGCAGCCGTCGGTGCGTGCTGGTGGACGACCTCCACATCCTGTAGTCGAGCGGGGCTTTGGGACCCCGGGCTGCGTTGGCCCGTGGGGGCGGTTGACCAGATTTCACACGTTCTTTTCGTTGGGTTCTGCCATGCAATTGGGCCGGGTTGTCGGTCGTGCGACCGCGACGATCAAGCATCCCACCCTCTCGGGGTGGCGGCTGATCATCGTGCAGCCGCTCGACTCGCAGCGGGCTCCTGATGGCGAACCTCAACTGGCCATCGACCCGGTGGGGAGCCGTCAGGGAGACGAAGTCATCGTCACGGCTGATGGGGCTGCCCTGCGGGAGATGGTCGGTTCCAACAACACCCCCCTCCGCTGGGCGGTCATCGGATTGCCCGACTCATGAACGACGAACAGGCCCTGGTCGACGAGATTGTGCGGCGTGTGCTGGAGCAGTTGCCCGGCGTGGCCGCCGTCCTGCGCAGTGAGACACCGGCCCCGACCTTGTCTGCCACCCCCGCGACCACCCATTCGGAAACGAGTTCCGTCACCGGGATCGAACTGCTCTCTCCCGATCCCCCCCGGACTGAGCCGGTTTTCTCGGAGACCAATTCCACGGGGCGGTTTTTGCCCGCGCCGACCGGATGGAATGCTCCTGCGGTGGAAGTGGCGACATCGACGGTCTCGGTGGTGACCACTCCCGCTCCGGCTCCCATCACCCCCACGGTCTCGGTTGCGGTGGTCCCCCCCGGGGCGGTCTCGTCGGGTGCCGTGTTGCCAGCGTCCAGTCCCCCTGCGGCGACACCTCCAGCGACGACTGCGGTTGCGGACGAGGTGACGATTCTCGACCGGGTGATCACGGCTGAAGTGCTGCTGCGTGACCTGCGGGGTGCCCGGCGCGTGGTGATTGCTCCGAAGGCGTTGTTGACTCCCACGGCGAATGATGTGATTCGTTCGCGACGGCTTGAGGTCGTACGGCAGTCGGCTCAGCCCCGCACTGCGGGCGTAACCCGGCGCCGCTGGCTGGTGCTGCTCGGGCAGTCGATGCCGGCGGTCTCCGCGGCCGTGGCGTCGTGGCGTGCGTCCGGAGGAGTGGTCGAGAGTGCACTCGTGGGGGCTTCGGCCGAGGCGGCGACGCGGGCGATCAGCGCCGTCTGTCGTGGGGAGGCGGAGGAGGTGCTGGTTCTCTCCACACAGCCGGAAGGCATCGCCTGCCTGGTCAACCGGAATGATGCGGTCCGCGGGGTGGTGCTGTCCGATCTCCCTGCGATTTCCCGCTTGCGTGAGAGCCTGCGTCCCAATGTCTGGGTGGTTGATGCGGCACCGCGTGGTGGCTTCGACCTCTCTTCCCTTCTGACCCAGTTGGACCGGTAGGGACCACGCCATGCGCATCGGTGAAGTGATTGGAAAGGTGACGCTCAGCCGGGTTCATCCCTCCCTGCGCGGGGCGACCTGGCTGGTGACGGTTCCGCTGTCGCTGGCGGGGCTGAGGGGAGAAGACTCGGGCCGCGGAGAGCCGATTGTCGTCTATGACGAGTGGGGTGCCGGGGCGGGGGGAAAGATCGCCATCAGCGAAGGGGGGGAGGCGGCAGCGCCGTTCCTTCCCAACCAGAAGCCAGTGGATGCCTACAACGCCGCCCTGCTCGACACCGTGGAGTTGCTCTGATGTCGCTCTCAGGTCGGCCTGACACCCCGGTGATTTTCGCTGTCAGTTCGGTGCCACCTCGGACTTGAACCATACAACCTCGGGAAGACCGGGCTGCGGCTCGTGAAAATCCCGTCTCTTTCGCACAGCAGTTTTCACTTCGAACCAGGAACAGGAAGAGTCATGTCGAACCAGTGGAACTCAGGCATCAATGACCGCAAGATCAAGGAGCAGATCTGCGAGATTGGCCGGCGGGTTTACAACAAGGGATTTGCCGCCGCCAATGATGGCAACATCTCGTACCGCGTGGGGGACAATGAGGTCCTCTGCTCGCCGACGATGATCTGCAAGGGGTTCATGACCCCCGATGACATCTGTGCGGTCGATCTCAACGGCAACCAGCTCGCGGGCAAGCGGAAGCGGACGAGCGAGATCCTGCTGCACCTGGCGATCATGAAGGCTCGTCCCGACATCCGTGCCGTGGTGCACTGTCACCCGCCGCACGCGACCGCCTTCGGCGTGGCTCGCGAGCCGATCCCCCAGTGCGTGCTCCCCGAGATCGAAGTCTTCCTGGGGGAGATTCCGTTTGCTCCGTATGAGACCCCGGGGGGATTGCCCTTCGCCGAGACCGTGCTGCCGTTCCTCAAGCCCGGGACGAGCTGCATCATCCTGACGAACCACGGGACAGTGAGCTTTGGCAAGGAACTCGAGGAGGCATACTGGAAGACGGAGATCGTCGACGCCTATTGCCGGATCCTGATCTTGTCGCGTCAGCTGGGAGGAATCAGCTACCTCAACGAGCAAAAGTCGCGTGAGCTGCTGGATCTCAAGAAGAAGCTGGGATTTGACGATCCCCGGTTCCACGTTGACAACTGCGACCTGTGCGGGAACACGGCGTTCCGCGATGGGTACCGTGAAAACCTTCCCAAGCCCAATGCGTTTGAAGCTCCCCCCGTCTACCCCGGTTACCTGCAGCCCCAGAACCAGTCGGCGGCCCCCAAGGCAACCATCCAGCCGGTGGGGACCATTGCCGCCGGTACCGACATGGAATCGCTGGTGCGGGCGATCACCGAGCAGGTGATGGCCTCGCTGGGCCAGCGGTAACCGACTGGGAATCGAGGACCGGTTTTCCCTGCAGGGAACCGGCACAGGGGTTCAACGGCGCTTGTTCGGGAACGATCCAGAGACGAAGGAGTGAGCATGAAGGTCAGCATCATTGGCGGCGGCGGATTGGTGGGCTCGTGTGCGGGGTTTGCCCTGCAGGCGGGGAAGATTGTCCGCGAGATCGTCCTGGTCGATGTGAACCAGGAACTGTGCGAGGGGCAGGCACTCGACCTGTTGCATGGGGCGGCACTCACTGCCGATCAGAAGATCTATGCGGCCCCGACCCAGGCGTGTGCCGACAGCGACGTGATCGTGATCACCGCCGGCCTGCGGCGCAAGCCCGATGAGAGCCGGCTGGATCTCATCAACCGGAATGTCGCGCTCTTCCGGGGAATCCTGGCGGACCTGAAGAAGACCGGGCTGAAGAAGGAGGCGATTGTCTTCGTCGTCTCGAATCCCGTTGATGTGCTGACGTACCTGGCGATTCGTGAGTTGGGGCTTCCCCCAGCCCAGGTGATCGGATTGGGAACCGTTCTCGACACCACCCGTCTGCGGAGCATGCTGGCGGCCCGGTTGAATGTTCCTCCCACCCAGGTGCAGGTCACGATCTTCGGCGAGCACGGCGACAGCATGGTGCCAATCTGGTCGCAGGCGCAGATCGCCGGTCTGCCGCTCGACAAGTATCCCGGGGTCAACAGCACCCTGGTGGCCGAGGTCGAGAAAAAGACCCGGGGCAGTGGTGCCGAGGTGATCAAGAAGAAGGGGGGGGCGGGCTTCGCGGTGGGGGTGTCGATTGCCGACGTGGTTCATGCAATCGCCCTCGACCAGCACCGCATCCTGCCAGTGTCGTCGCTGCAGAGCGGTGCCTATGGTCTGAGGGATGTGGCGATCTCGGTGCCCACGGTGGTGGGCCGCAAAGGGGTGGTCGGAACAATCGAGGTCGAATTGTGGCCGCGGGAGAAAATTGCCCTGCAAAAGTCGGGCGAAGTCCTGAAAGAGACGATCGCCAAGGTGCTGTAAAGCGCCGCTTGAGGAAATTCCAGTGACACGTTGCAAGGCCCGACCCCCGCAATTGCCGGGGTCGGGCCTGTTTCATGAATGGCAATCGGATTGCGAAGTGACTGGGGCATGGGACTGCCGGGCATCCTGCCGGCAAGGGAGCGTCGAACAACCAGACGGGTGGTGTTGCGAATGCCCGGGGCTCGGCATTCGTCATCGTAAAAATGTGACGGAGTCTACTGGCGAATCGTCTTTCGGGAGGAGACAATCCAATGAGGATCTGTCACTGATCGGCGGCATGTTGGTTGTGATCTGAGAAAGGACGGGTTGGTTCATGGCGTCCCGAACCCCTGGGGAAATCTCGGCCTTCTTGATTCGGATGGCGGCCTTCAAGACAGAGCCCGAGCGTCTGGCCTGGCTGACCCGAGAATGTGCCGGCGACGAGGCGCTGCGTGGACTGCTTCTGGAACGCTGGGAGTTGTCACAGCGAGAGGGGGAGCAACCGGGAGTGCCAGTGACGGACGGGGCAACGCAGTTGGCAACTGAACCGGTGGTTGTCGAACAAACGACCGACATCCCTCCCTCCGACTTGAGTTCGCCGACGCTGGTTGTCGGCGGGAATGGGACCACGCAGGTTGGCCTGGGAGTGAGCATCCTCCAGAGCCTGGAGGGGGTTGACGAGATTCCCCAGGTCGTCTTGCGCGAGGCGGAGGGAGAGGAACCCATTCCAGTGCTGCGTCCCCTGTCGCGTCAGCGGGTCTGGAAGGATGTTGGAAACCGGTACGAGTTGCATGGTGAGCTGGCGCGGGGGGGGATGGGGTTGATTCTCAAGGGCCGTGACATTGATCTGGGTCGTGATCTGGCGATCAAGGTCCTGCACGACTCGCACCTTGATCACCCGGAGGTCGTACAGCGATTTGTGGAAGAGGCGCAGATCGCCGGGCAATTGCAGCACCCGGGGATTCCACCGGTTTATGAGTTGGGGTTGTTCACCGACAAGCGGCCCTTTTTCAGCATGAAGCTGGTCAAGGGTAAGAACCTGGAGGAAATCCTGCGGTCGCGTTCCAGCCTGCTCGACCAGCGAGCCCGGCTGCTGAAGGTGTTTGACCAGGTCTGCCAGACGATGGCGTATGTGCATAGCCGCGGGGTGATCCACCGCGATCTCAAGCCGAACAACATTATGGTGGGGACATTCGGCGAGGTGCTGGTGATGGATTGGGGGCTGGCCAAAGTGCTGGGAGTGACAGCTCGTCATCACCCGCATTGGGGGTCTGAAGAATTTGTGGCTGAGGAGGACTCGATTCGTACGGGACGGAGCGCCTCGGGGAGTTCAGTCCCGGGGATACCGGGTGGCTCCGATCGGCAGACCGAAGCGGGGATTATCCTGGGAACACTGGGCTACATGCCTCCCGAGCAGGCGATGGGGAAGATTGAGTCGCTCGATGAGCGGGCCGATGTTTTTGGTTTGGGAGCGATCTTGTGCGACATCCTGACGGGTAAGCCACCGTATGTGGCCGGCCAGCGGAACGAGATGCTGCGCAAAGCACGCGAGGCAGATCTGGTCGATTGCCATGCGCGCCTCGCCTCTTGTGGTGCCGATGACGAATTGCTGGAGTTGACCCGTGACTGCCTGCGGACGGAACGGGACGAGCGCCCCCGCGATGCCGGGGAGGTGGCACGGCGTTTCTCGGGGTATCTCGCGTCGCTGGAAAGCCGGTTGCACGACGCAGAGCTTTCGCGGGCGGCGGAAGAGGCGCGTGCCGAAGAGGTGCTGCACACCATGGCCGAGACCCAGGCTCGTGCCCAGGCCGAACAGCGTGTGCGGCAACTGCAGTTGCGCGGAATGGGTGGGCTCGCCGCGATCCTGGTCGTGACTGCAATTGCGGCCAGTTGGGCCATGTGGACTCAAAAACAACTTGGAGACGACGCGAAGAGCGAGCAGGATCGGGCGAACCGCATGATTGTCCGCGCTGAAAAAGCGATGCGCGACCTGGATTCGCAGGAGGAACGCGTGGCAGATGCGAACCGGATTGCCAGGCAGTCCATCGAATTGGCCAACAAGCAGGCAGCAGCCGCAAAAGGCCTGGAAAAAGTTGCCCTGGAAAAGACGACCATTGCACTCAACGCGCAGATGGAGAACAAAAGTCTTCTCCGGCAAGTCTATTTCTCCCAGATAGGGAATGCCCAAGCGTACTGGAAGAAGGCGCGTGGCATTCCACAAATGTCGACCATCCTGAATGGTTTCCAGCCCCAGAATAGGGACGAAGATCCTCGAGGCTGGGAATGGCACTATTTACAAGCATTGCTGCGTTCGGAGATCCGTTCCGTTCAGGCAGGACAACCCGATTTCACCTGCTGCGAGTGGAACCCTCAAGGCGCGATCCTGGCCGCTGGGAGTTCCACCGGCGACATCGTTGTGCTTGACGATTCCCTGCCTGGCACCGAACAGGTATTGAGGGGACATCACGGTCCGATTCGCGGCATGGCATGGCATCCTGACGGTCAGCAGTTGGTGACCGCGAGTCAGGATCGGACGATTCGAATCTGGGATGTTGCCTCCGGAACCTGTCGGCAATCCTCGGATCCTTATGCGACCGCTGTTCTCGGTGTGGCACTCAGTCCAGAGGGGGCCCGACTGGCAATTGCCACAGAGTCCGGGATATCGATCCGAGAGTATCCTGATGGAAAGGTCATTCACGCGCTGGGTTTGAAGGTGGACAACCTGGCGTGGCTGCCAAATGGCAAGGAGTTGGTCTTACACGGAGATCGCAGGCTGCACATCTGGAACATTGAGGATGCGACGCCACGATTTGTGGCCGCAGACAACAGCTGGCGGAGCGCCATGGCGGTGAGCCCTGATGGGCGCTTGGTCGCAGTCCCTGATGATTCCGACATCAGCATCCGCGAACTGCCGGGGGGAAGGATCCGAACCCAACTTCGTGGCCATCAGTTGCCCCCCCTGAGTCTGCAATTCAGTCCGGACGGACGAAAACTGGTGGCCGGCGGAGAAGAGCATTCCATCTTGGTCTGGGATCTCGCCCAGGGGACGAGTGTGCAGGCGTTCCGCGGGCAGACAGGAAATATCAGCGGCGTGCGTTGGAATCCCCGGGACCATCGCCTGGCGTCCACCAGTCACGACCTGCGGATCTGGGACGGTTCCCGCAATGAGGGGGCCCTCGAAGTCCAGGCTTTGGCGAGGCCGCTCAACTCCCTCAGTTGGAGTCCGACTGGAGAGGACGTTGCCGTGGCATCATCCTCGGGGACAGTGGAGATCCTCAATGCCCGCACTGGAGAGTCAAGACGAGCATTGACCGGCCAACCGGGAAGTTTTCAGCGGGTGGCTTGGCACCCCTTCGATCCGCTATTGGCGGGCACTGGGGATGGAGGCTCCATCACCCTGTGGAATAGTCTCACCAGGCAGGTCCAGCGCGAAGCAAAAGGGGTGATCCCCAATGGCCGTGGACTCAGTTGGAGCGCCGATGGACGCTGGCTGGCCGCTTCCGGAGCTGCGAATTCCTGTCAGGCTGTGGTCGTCGATGGACAAACCCTCGACCTGGTCTGGCAGTTGCCCAAGGCCGATAGTTGGGTTCACCAGGTCGGGTGGAATCCCTCGACGACCCAACTCGCTGCTGCCTGTGCCGATGGCCACCTGCGCGTCTGGACGATGCCGGATCCATTTCCGGGAGAAATTCCGGCAGATCGATCACCCGAGCCCCCCCAGGTCATACCGGTTTTGGGCCGATCCATTTGGTCACTTGCCTGGAGTCGGAGCGGTGACCGACTGGCCGTGGGAGACGGGGCGGGCCAAATCGTCGTGTTCGATACGCACGATTGGCGGCCCCTGAAGACCCTGTCGGGGCACACTTCCATCGTCTATGGGCTGCATTGGAGTTCGAATGACAGCCGACTGGTCTCCTGTTCGCATGACAATACGGTTCGCATCTGGGATTCCCAGACCCTGTCAGAGATCCTGGTCTTTCAGCAGGGGCGCGACCAGGTGGGAGATGTCGCATTTTCTCCCGATGACTCCAGACTGGGTTTTTGTGATCACCGGGGATTTGTCCATATCCTCGATGCACCGGATGCAGGAACCCGTCGAGCGGCTGACTTGCAGGAATCTGAGGCACTGGAGCGGCGGCTCGCAGAACAGCCGGCTGATCTGTTGCTGCAGTTTCGGCAATGGATGCTCTCGCAAAAAAAGGGATTGGTTCACCGATCGAATCAGGCTCGCCGGCAATTTCTGCAGCAGTTCAGCCTTCGTCCGGCCGAGGGAGCCAGCCAATTCGATCCGTTGAACCTGGCCCATCAATTGGTGGATGAGTCGATCTTGCAGTCCACCATCTGGCGGCCGGCCGCGCTTCTGGAGGCATCGGGCGATTCCGGATCGGAACTGAGCCTGCAGTCAGATGGGTTCCTGCTGGCAGGACCGAGTTCGCAGGAAAGTCCCGATTCCTATCACCTGCGGTACCGGTTGGCTCCGGGGCTGCTCACAGGGATACGGATTGATGCAAGGTCACATTCCAGCCTGCCTGGGCATGGCTCGGGATGGGGAGATGGTAATTTCCATCTGACATCGTTGAAGGCGGAATTGCGTCGTCAATCCGGTGAAATCACAGACATCCCTCTCGTCTTTGCAGCGAGTGACTGGGTGCGCCCCCTCGATGGCGATACGGGACCTGAAGATGGGCCATGGGGAGTGCTCGACGACAATCCCGCCACGCATTGGGACGTTTGGCCGATTCCCCGTACTCCCCATTGGCTGGCGGTGGAATTGAAGGATCCGGTCAACATCCAGCCGGGTGAAGAACTGCTCGTCCATCTTCAGTTCCACGATCGCCGCTGGCCCAGGGCCCGATTGGGAAACTTCCGAATCTCCACCACCGGTGACCGAATCGACTTCGGCCACCTGCAACTGGCTGCGGCCATCCGCGAAGGAGTGCTCCCAGGATGGGAATCACTCATCGCCGCCTGCCTCATCGTTGACGAGACAACCAGTGCCGAACAGCTGCTCGCCCTGGCCCCTCCCGGCACTCCCGTGCATCGGTCCCTGTTGGCATTGTTGCTGCGACAGGCGACCGGGAACAAGGAGGGAGCCCGAAGTGAGGCGGCAGGCCTGCGTGAGTTGATAAAGTCCGAAACACTGGTACGGCCCCTGCATGGGCTGCTCAAGCGGGCACTCGAACGGGTTCCCTGACCTGCCACAGCAAACCGCCTGATTCTCCGATCGGATCCCCCTCTCTTCACAAGCCCTGAGACTCACATGGACACTCCTGCCCTGCGCTGGCTGACAGCACTGTTGCTGCTATCGATGAGCGCTGCCGGCGGCATTGGCTGGACCGGTCAGACTCACGTGAGCCAAGCCAGTCAAGATCGTCCCGGGGCTGGACACAACTCTCCCGAGAGCCCCCCGGGGAAACATCCTCTCTTCCTCAGCCCACACTTCAATCCGCTGGTAACTCTGGGGGGACGGCTGTATGTGGTGAACACCCCCGCCGACACGGTGGACGTGATCGACTGTACGACCCTGGATGTGGTCGACCGGATCCCTGTCGGGGTGGAGCCGGTCTGTGTCGTCCCCCGGCCCGATGGTACCGAGCTCTGGGTTTCGAACCATGTGTCGGATTCTGTCAGCGTGATCGACCTGCGGGCCGACAGTCCAACTTGGCACCAGGTCGTTGCCACCATCCAGGAGTTTGATCCCGAGACCCGGGCCACCCGCTTCGATGAACCGGTGGGAATCGCGTTTGCCAGTGACCGCAAGGCGTACGTCGCCCTGTCGTCTGAGAATGCGATTGCCGTGGTGGATGTGCCCACCCGGCAGGTGACCGGCCGGCTTTCCATCCCGGCCCAGGATCCACGGGCGATCGTGGTCCGCAATGGCAGGCTGTATGTGCTCCCCTTTGAATCGAACAACCAGACCCAGCTTTCGGGTGGAACCGGGAAATTGGACGGCGAACTGGCCACCTTCGACGCGGTCCAGCATTCGATCGCCAACAACAATGTCCTGTCCCTGGGGGCGGTGGTCGACATCGTCAAGCATCCCCGGGTGCCCGACCGCGATCTGTTCGTGTTTGAAACCGGGACCGACACGCTGGTCCAGACGCACGAGCATCTGGGAACACTGCTGTACGGACTAGTGGTCGATTCCCACGACACCGTTTACATCGCCCAGACGGATGCCCGCAACCACGTGAATGGGAGGGCGGGAACAGCCAGGCATGGACTGGCGGAATTGGGAAACCGCCCGTTTTTGAACCAGGTGACCTGCGTGGACTCGACAGGGGCAAAGTTCATCGATCTCGACACCGTGAGAGACGATCTGCCAGTCGCCGCGTTGGCGATCGCCACCCCGTCGGCCGTCCAGCTGACTCCCGATGAAGCGACCTTGCTGGTGACCGCGTCGGGCTCGGACTTGCTGGTCACGGTCGATCCCCAGAGCCAGGCAGTGCTGGGCCGGGTCAATGTCGGGGCGGTTCCCGAGGGGATCATCGTCGAGCCCGGACCGGTCCCCCGGGCGTGGGTCTTCAATGCGGTCGACAATTCGGTCTCCCTGGTCGATCTGGGAGACGTCACTCAACCCCGATTGGTGCAGACTGTGCCACTCGAAGACCCCACCCCGGCGGTCATCAAGCGTGGGCGGATTGCCTTCAGCACGGCACGGGCCTCAACCACGGCCACCTTCTCGTGTGCGAGTTGTCATCCCGATGGTCACACCGACCAACTGCTGTGGGTGCTCAATACGCCAATCGTCTCCGGCGGAAATCAGATCATGCCCCGCTCGACCATGCCGGTCCGCGGACTGCGCGACACCGCTCCCTTCCACTGGGATGGCATCCCGGGGGATCCCTATGGCGGAATCAACAGCGCGAGCGTGCATGCCGCAGTTCCCCCCAATTCGCGGGTGGATGTTCCGACCAGCAGCACCCGCCATCTTGTCGATGGCGGCCTGGCCAGTACCATGAGCCTGGTGGGCGATACAACGGTCAATGACGAGGGACTGGCCGGTCGACTGTCGAAGGCGGAGCGAGACGACATGGCCGAGTTCCTGTTGTCGGTCCCCTATCCCCCCGCACCGCGTCGCGCGTACACCAACGTGCTCTCGGCAGCCGCCCGCGATGGATTCCGGCTGTTCCATATCGAGGGAGACAATGATCCGTCGAAGTCATCCCCCAATGTCTGCGGAGACTGTCACCGCCTGCCATTCCTGGTCAGCACCAACACACCGGGGACCGGCATGGAAACCCCCACCTGGCGGGGGGCTTACGATCGCTGGCTGATCTTGCCGCAGGGACGTCTCAACATCATCGATTTCGACTTCTACCGGCGAGTGGCCGAGCAGGGGACTCCCGAACGCAGCGTCTGGCAGTTCTCGTGGGCCGGCCGCCGACGTTTTGATCCGGTCTGGGACATGGTTCTCGAAGGGAGTACGGGCTTCCCCGGTGCGTTCGCCCGGCAGGTGACTCTGTCGCGTGACACAGGCAGTGAGCCCGCAATCCACGACCTGCTACACGCCCTGGTCAATGCAGCCCGCCAGGAACTGGTGGTGCTGGAAGGGGTGGGAGTCCGCATGGTCAATGGGGTCAAGGCCCCCCTGAAGCTGCAGTGGGTGCGTGAGCGTGGTTTT
>Ga0315904_10007618_pt1 | contig 14499 bp, 12 predicted proteins | sample LakEriMetagenome_6_FD_203529 | JGI IMG/M metagenome (GOLD analysis project Ga0315904, IMG submission 203529) | Freshwater fungal communities from buoy surface, Lake Erie, Ohio, United States - Buoy 12 MA120 | ecosystem: Environmental > Aquatic > Freshwater > Lake | place: USA: Lake Erie, Ohio... | reverse complement strand
TCAGTACGGGTGATATTATTTTTTCTCACTCAGGGGACGTCGATGATTTCATGAAAATGGAGATGACACTAGACGAGTATAATGCGAGGATCATCCGCTGGTATCTGGATAAGTACAATAGTAACGTGCTGAAAGTTGCAGAAAAACTGGATGTGGGAAAATCAACGATCTATAGAATGTTGAAGGAAGGTAAACTTTAGTTTGAAATTATGTATGGAATTGTTAATCAGGCCATTCATGGTCTTGTAACTGAGGATTTCGGTCAGGATAAATGGGAAGAAGTTAAGCAGCGGAGCGGGGTTGAAATGGACTATTTTGTGAGCAATCAACCTTATGAGGATAACATAACGTATGAATTGGTTGCAGCTGCCTCTGAAGTCCTCGATATTCCGATTGAACAGTTTCTTTTTTCCTTTGGCGAATATTGGATTCTGAAGACGGGAATGGAGAAATATGGTGATCTTATGAAAGCCGGAGGTAAGGATTTCCGGGAGTTTCTGAATAATCTACCAAATTTCCATAGTCGCATCATGCTGATCTATCCAAACATGAGCCCTCCTGAATTTGCTGTTGAAGAGATCTCTGAGAACGTGATCAGACTACACTATTATTCTGAAAGAAAAGGCTGGACGCATTTTGTGCTTGGACTCATTAATGGGATTGGCAAACTATACAGTCAGAACGTATTTATGGATCATATTGCTCATGACGAGGGACAGGTATGGCATGATGTATTTGATATCCAATTAATTGACTGATTTATGCTGCCAAAGATGGATATCAGTAAAGGAGCCTTTGAAAAGCTCTTTCCCTTCTATGTCTGTTTGGACAAGGATTTACGAATCCAGCATTCTGGTACATCCATGAAAAAGGTGTTGGGAGATATAGACGGTAGACATTTCACTGATTGTTTCAAATTGGTGCGTCCGAAATTATCAATTCAAAATACTTTTGATTCGTTTATCTCCCATCAGAACATCGTTGTGTTAGCAGAGGGTATTAATACACCTGTCAGAGTGAGGTTCAGAGGGGAGCTCATCCAGTTGGATGATAGAGACGAGGTCTATTACATCAACTCGCCATGGTTGAATGAAACGAATGACTTAAGCTACTATAATTTGCAGATCTCTGATTTCGCCCTGCACGATGCGATAACGGATAATATTCAGTTGCTGCGATCGAAAGCGTTCGTGAATGAAGATCTCATCAAGATCGCTGACGAATTGATCAGTCAGCGGGATGAGTTGGTTCGCAAGAATATGCTCATTGAGGAATTGGCTCGCTTTCCTGACCAGAATCCTCAACCGATCCTCCGGTTGGATTTCGACGGGAATCTGCTTTACGCCAATGACGCCTCACAAAAATTGTTGAAGGAATATGATTTTCTCAATCTGCCATTTTGGAATGCCACCTTACATCAGTTGAGATCCTCTCCAAGTGAGATTATTGAAGACGAAGTGCGCGTTATGGATAAGGTGATTAAGTTGACCTTCGTTCCGATTGAAAAGCGCAATTACTTCAATTTGTACATGCGTGATGTGTCTGATGCACGTAAATATCAGAATGACCTGATCACCAGTAATGCCAGATTAAATACCCTCATCAGTGGCATGCAGTCAGGAATTCTTTCTGAGGATATGGACAGGAGGATCATCATGGTAAATCAGCAGTTCTGTGATATTTTCAGGATTCCCCTTGCACCTGAGGAAATGATTGGACAAGACTGCTCACAGTCTGCAGAGCAATCAAAAGGCCTTTTTCAGGATGAAGAACAATTTGTTCGTCGAATTGGTGAGATCCTGAAAAATAAGGATATCGTTTATGGAGAACAGCTGATCATGAAGGATGGAAAGGTGCTGGAGAGGGATTACATACCGATCTTTGACGGAGGTCATTATAAGGGTCACATCTGGAAGTATCAGGATATTACAGAGATTATTCGCTCTAAGGAGAGCTTGCAGAAGGTTGAGGATAAATACCGTAAGGTTATCGAAGCGCTTAACTTCGGGATGATAGAGGTTGACATGAATGAAACGATTACTAAGGTCTATCCCGCGTTTTGTCGTCTTACAGACTACACTGAAGAGGAACTGATAGGAGCTAATGCACGCACCACGCTCGCGTTTGAGGAGGACCAACGAAAACTAGCAGATGAGAACCTGAAACGAATTGATGGGAAAGGTGGAGTATATGAGGTTAAGATACGAACAAAAAATGGGGATGTCAAATGGGTGATCATCAGTGGGTCTCCTATTTTTGATGAATACAACAGAGTTACCGGTTCGCTGGGTATCCATATTGATATCACGGAACGAAAGAAGATGGAGCACGATCTGCTAGAAGCCAATGAAAAGGCTATGTCAAGTATGAAGGCAAAGCAGTTGTTTCTTGCAAATATCAGTCATGAATTGAGGACTCCGATCAATGTCGTTATTGGGATGATCGATCTGTTGGGTACAACCAATATGGATTCGGAGCAGTTACGCTATCTTCAAGCCTTACGTTCTTCCGCGACTAATTTATTGACACTTATCAACGATGTCCTTGACTTTTCCAAAATAGAAGCGGGATATGTTGACCTGCGCAAGCAAGAATTGAGTATTCAGGAAATCATCCGGGAAGCGGAAGTAAGTTTTTCTGAGGTATCCAAAAGCAAGGGGGTTCAGTTGTCTTCGTTTGTTGATCCTTTGATCTCAGGTTCTCTGGTCGGGGATCGACTACGACTTAGTCAGGTCCTTTCTAATCTGGTAGGGAATGCCATTAAATTTACTGAGACAGGATCTGTAAATATCAATGTGCTCAGAAAAAAGGATAGCACAGTGCGTCAGTTAATAAGGTTCGAAGTTATCGATACCGGTATTGGAATAGCAGAGGAAAACCGTGAAAAGATTTTCCATACATTCATGCAGGAGGATGCGTCGATCTCCAGGCGATACGGTGGAACCGGACTTGGTCTGGCTATTTGTTCCGGTATCGTTCAGGCCATGGGCGGCACTATCGGTGTGGAGAGTGAACAGGGTAAAGGTTCTACTTTTTATTTTGAGATTCCATTTGATAAGGGAGTGGATCTACCAAAAGCGGAGGAATTGGCTTCTCATGGGGAAAAGCCTACTCTCAGCGCATACAGGATCCTTGTTGCGGAAGATAATCCATTGAACCAGTTGCTGATAAGTACCATTCTGAATAAAGAAGGAATCCCATTCAGATTAGTTACGAATGGAGTGGAGGTATTGAGCGTGCTTGAAACGGAATGTTATGACCTCATGCTGCTGGATATTCAGATGCCGGAAATGGATGGAGAAACTGCAGCTGCTGAGATACGAAAGGTTTACGGTTCAAAAACACCAATTGTGGCCCTCACTGCCAATGCCTCTCCCGAAGATCGGGATCGGTATCTTGGGCTTGGAATGAACGAAGTGTTGACCAAGCCGTTCAACAGGACTGAACTGATGGATACGATCGAAAAGCTAATTCTTGGTGGTACAGCGGAAGAGCGACCGATCACCTTTTCAACAGATTATTTGTTGGAGTTGTCTTCTGGTGATGCAGAATTTATACAGAGTATCCTGAATACATTTACGGAAAATACCCCTAAGTATATAGAGACGCTGGCAGAGGCCATAGACAAAAAGGATTTGTCCACAATACGCTATATTGCTCATCAAATTAAGCCTTCGCTGGAAATATTGAAAGTGCATTCATCATTTGAGCTTGCCCTTGAAATTGAGAGAGGAGTGGATCAGAAATCGAATGAAGATGATATTTTAGCCCAATCAAAAAAGCTGATCAAAGAGTTGATTGTGGTTGTGGATCTCATCAGATCTAGAACAACCGGTTAACAATGGGAAAATGAGTAAGAAATTAGCCATATTCATAATTGACGATGATCCAATATACACAGGGGTCCTTGAGCGTTTTCTTGTAGAAAACGTCGATTGTACGATCCTATGCTTTGAATCCGTCAGGTATTGTTTACACGCTCGTCCATCACAACCTGATATCGTGTTTGTGGATTATAACATGAGCGACATGAATGGTTTGCGTGCAACACGTATGCTGAAAAAGCGTTGGAAAGCGGCTGTTTATACCTTGATCAGTTCATCTGAAAATCTTTCCGAAAAACGTATTTCCCATTTTGGTGTAGATATGGCGATTTCAAAATCGGAAGGTATTGATCAAATAGTAACATTATCCCTCCGCTTCTATCGCTTCAAAAGATTAATGAGACGTTCGTGGATGCTCCTTATGATGGCTTTGCTGGCCGGGTTAGTTACCTGGTTGGTCCTGAAAGCATAAGTTGATAAGAGCCTCTTTCGAAACGCTGTCAAGTTGCTTTAATTGGTTATCATTCGTGAGCGCAAGGATCGTGAGTTTCTCTTCCAGGCACAATTCGACATCATGGCTGGATAGAATGATGCATTTTTTCTGTTTATGCGCGATTTCTTTCAATAGCCGGATGACCTTTAGCTTATTAGTGTAATCAAGGAATGCTGTGGGTTCATCGAGCAGAATGACAGGTGTTTCCTGAGCCAAAGCCCTGCAGATCGAAGCAAGCTGGCGTTCTCCATCCGAAATTTTATCAGTGTTCTTTGCGCGCAGTTTCTCCATTCCAGTTTCCTTGATGATCTTCTCTACAACCAGTAAGTCATTGTGACTTGGTTTTCCGGTCAGTCTCAGGTAGGGTGTGCGGCCTAACAGAATGTAATTGAAAACCGATAAATGGTCCACACCTTCAAATCGCGGCGTCACAAATGCCGACATCCTTGCCATTTCTTCACGGCTCAGGTCACGGATTAATTTTCCATTCACCTCAAGCCCGCCTTTGATCGGGGGAATGAGTCCACTTAAGGTTTTGAGGAATGTCGTTTTTCCCTTTCCATTCGGTCCCAGCAAGGCATAGACTTTTCCTTCCTGAAGGTTCAGTTCTTCAATGCTGAACAGAGCATTGTGATAGCCGATATGTATGTTCTTCATCGAGATCATGCCATTCTGCGTATGATGATATAAATGATGAATGGTGCACCAAGGATAGATGTTATCGCATTGATCGGCAGTAGTACGTATTGTTCCAATGAGATCGAGATGAGGTCGCAGATCAGCATGAATAATGCTCCACACAACAAATTGGCCCAGAACAGTTTGAAGTGGTCCTGGGAATTGAACAGAATCCGGCATAAATTAGGTATTGCCATGCCTACAAAGGCAATTGGACCACAAAAAGCTGTAATCAGTCCGGCAAGAAGGGCGGTGATCACGATCAATATGAGTCGTACCCATTTGATCCTTATGCCAAGGGTCGTTGCAGCCTCGTCTCCGAGTACGAGTGCATTGAGAGGTCGGATGGAGATCAGTGAAAGGAGCATACCGAAAAGAAACAGTGTGCCGATCAAAGGAAGGTGGTGGAATTCCGTAAGTTGTAATGAACCCATTCCCCACATCATGAAGCCTTTGACACTTTCCGCCGTGCTAATGGTTTGCACAACTGAGGTCAATGCGGAAGTAAAGCTTCCGATCATGATCCCAACCAGGAGTAGGCTGACATTGTTTCTTACGAAGCCGGAAACTCCCAGTATAAGTAGTCCGGACAGCAAAGCGCCAATGAAGGCCAGGAACACCGTGCTCAATTCAAAGGAGAAGAACGAAAAACCGGATAGAATCCCTGTCGCAACAGCCAGACTTGCTCCTGAATTGATTCCCAGAATATACGGACCGGCAAGAGGGTTTCGGAAAAGTGTCTGCATAAGCATCCCGCATACTGCCAGCGCTGAACCTGAAAAAATGGCCATAGCTGTTCTCGGGATCCTGAATTCTCGTGCTAAGATGTGCTGACTGTTGTCTGCTTCAAAGTCGAATACTGCTCCGAAAAACGTCGCCAGATCAACATAGATCGTCCCACTGGTAAGATGCACGAGGGAAGCTATCGGCGCGGTCACCAATAACAGCAGAAGTATGATCCGATCCTTTGAGGCTATCACTCCAATACCTTTTGGTAAAAATACATTTTTCCTTTCGGTAACAGTTCCGGGTGAAAGATTCGGATGAGGTCTTCGAGTACCTTCTCCGGTTCGCTGGCACTAAGCTCCCAATAGTGGTTCATGTTGCCGGAATAACACCAGATCCGACCTTTTTGAAAGATGCTGAAATGCTTGAGTTTGGCGTTGTTTTTCAGGATGCCTTTTTTATCCCGAAAACCCGGATTGATCCAGATATCCACGTGTTTTGTGTCCGAAAGCACCTGTTCCAGACTGATCATCAGGCTGCCTGTTCCTTTTCGTTCCTTATAGAGGTAGTCACCTCCTGCGTCGTCGATCAATCTGGCGTGATAACTGTCGCCATTCGGGGCAGTCCATTGGTCACCGATCATGTTTCCACTGATGACCGAAGGTTTGTTCTTTGCAGACCGCGCGAGTTGAGTGAGTTCCTTGTATTTCTTTTCAATGTTGGAGAAGTGCTTTTCAGCTTCATCCCCCTTACCGCAAAGGATCCCGATGAATTTGATCCATTCCGCTTTGCCGAGAGGGTGTAGTTCACGCCAGTCAGGGATTGGGATGCAGGTGATCCCCATTTTGTTCAGTTTTGCCTCCTGAGGGAAGCCTTCTCCGAAATCACTATAGAGGATGAATTTCGATCCGGAGGAAATGACCTGCTCGACAGACGATTCTCCATAGGCACCAAGATCGGTTATTTTGCCATTAGCGAGCCTTTTTTTAAGTGCTTTGTCTTCAATAAAGTCTCCACTTGAAACGGCTTCGACACAGGATGTGGCCTGAAGTTTTGACAGCATGCCGATCTGGGTGGCAGAAAGGACTGCGAGGTCTTTAACCGGGGTCTGAATGAACATATATCCCGAAGGTACCTGCTGTGGTCTGTGATTTCCGAAAACAGCCTTGAAACTGATCTCTCCTTTATCAGCATTGAAGATCTCCACCCTGTAACTATCCCCATCTTTGTAAATGTTGAGGTGTTCAGCGTAGCTTATGTTGTGCTGAGTCGAATGATCCTCATGCCGTTCCGTCTTACTTCCAATTCGGGAGCAGGAGACAATCAGGATCAGCAGTGCAAGTACCTTCAGGGTGAACTTCATGACGCAAAGATAAGTGTGAAGGGCTGTACTTTTTCAGTCATGGTGGCAATCGAAGCAAATGAAAATAAAAAAGCCCCGGAAGAATCCGAGGCTATTAAGTATGTCTGGATCGATTTACTCTCCTACAACTTCGAACTTGAACACAGGACGAACACCTTTGTGAAGGTTCGCTTCTGCTTCAAATGTTCCTACTTCCTTTATAGGCTCCTCCTTGATCTTCAGAGACTTTCTGTCGATGTCGAATCCTGCCTTCTTCAATGCTTCAGCAAGCTGAACAGTGTTTACTGAACCGAAGATCTTTCCGTTCTCACCAGCCTTGGTGGTGATGGTAACAGTTGTTCCTTCCAGTTTAGTAGCCAATTCCTGAGCTTCAGCAAGCATTTTACTTTCCTTGTGCGCCTTCTGACGCATTACTTCTTCATGCGCTTTCTTCGCTGAAGCAGTTGCAAGGATCGCATATCCCTGAGGGATCAGGAAATTGCGTCCGTAACCCGGCTTAACGGTAACGATCTCGTTCGCGTAACCAAGTTTATCTACATTCTTTTTAAGAATTACTTCCATTGTTTCAATATTATCGTATTCAACAACTTCTTATTTCAGCATATCACCAACGTAAGGAAGGATCGCAAGGTGACGTGCACGCTTGATTGCCTTGTTTACTCTCTTCTGATACTTAGCAGAAGTACCGGTGATGCGGCGAGGAAGGATCTTGCCCTGCTCGTTCACCAGCTTAAGAAGGAAGTTAGGGTCCTTGTAATCGATGAACTTGATGCCGCTCTTCTTGAATCGGCAGTATTTTTCTTTTTTGATCTCGATATTGATCGGAGTCAAATAACGGATATCATTCTGTGACATGATGCTCTTGTTTAATAAGGTTAACAATTACGCTTCAGCCGGTGCGCTTTTCTTTTCACCAAGCTTTGCTCTTCTTTTCTCGGAATACTCCAGATGGTCTTTCTCCATCTTTACAGTCAGGAAGCGAAGAACACGCTCATCACGCTTAAACATGAGTTCGATGTCAGCAACCACAGATCCTTCACCCTGAAACTCGATCAGGAAGTAAAAACCTGTAGATTTCTTCTGGATCGGGTAAGCCATCTTGCGAAGGCCCCAGTTCTCAGAATGCTTGATCTTAGCACCAAAAGCCTTGAATTCAGCTTCGTACTTCTGCACTGCTTCCTTTGCCTGATCCTCAGACAAAACGGGAGTTAAAATGAAAACAGTTTCGTAAGAATTCATAAAAACAATTATTAATTAAATGAAAATTAGGGGTGCAAAGATAGGGATTTATTCTTTCAGACAATAGATATAGCAGCCTGATTTTAAATTTATTTCTCCCTGAACGCACAGATCAGCACTTTCGCTATCATCCGTAAGGCAAAATTCGGGCTTTTCAACGGAAAAAAGGGGCTTTTCACAGGATGGGGTTTAAGTCTCAATAAAATTCGGTTTTTTCGCGCTTTATTCAGTGATCTTGTATCGTTCTTTTTAGAGTTTTTGGTTAAATTCGCGCGGCAGATCACTGGTTAATTACGTCCCTGGGCGGATGGCTTTTCGATCAGTGCGCAGTTCAAGGTTTAGTTTACTCGTTTAAGTGACAAATTTTCCATTATGAGCAATTATCAGGAATACCTCAAAGAAATTGAAGAAAGAAAAGCACAAGGTCTTCATCCGAAACCGATCGACAGTGCTGAATTATTGAGCGAGATCATCGAACAGATCAAGGATACATCGAATGCCCATCGTGCGGATTCACTGAAGTTCTTTATCTACAACACGCTGCCCGGAACAACTCCTGCTGCAGGTGCAAAGGCGAAATTCCTGAAGGAGATCATACTTGGTCAGGCCGTAGTGAATGAGATCACACCTGCATTCGCACTCGAGTTGCTGTCACATATGAAGGGCGGACCTTCAATCGAAGTTTTACTGGACCTTGATCTCGGAAGCGATGCAACTGTAGCAAAAGGTGCAGCTGAAGTACTGAAAACTCAGGTTTACCTGTATGACGCGGATATGCAGCGTTTAAAGGATGCTTATGACAACGGAAACACTTTCGCTAAAGAGATCCTTGAAAGTTACGCGAAAGCCGAGTTCTTCACGAAACTGCCTGAAGTTCCGGAAGAGATCAAGGTGGTGACATTCATCGCTGGTGAAGGAGATATTTCTACCGACCTTCTATCACCGGGAAATCAGGCGCACTCGCGTTCTGACCGTGAATTACATGGAAAATGCATGATCACTCCTGAAGCTCAGGACCAGATCACAGCACTTGGTGCACAGCATCAGGATAAGAGTGTGATGTTGATCGCGGAAAAAGGAACGATGGGAGTAGGATCGTCTCGTATGTCCGGAGTGAACAACGTAGCGCTTTGGACCGGGAAGCAATCGAGTCCGTATGTGCCTTTCGTGAATATTGCACCGATAGTAGGTGGTACGAATGGCATCTCTCCGATCTTCATGACGACAGTGGATGTAACGGGTGGTATTGGGATCGACCTCAAGAACTGGGTTAAGAAAACCGACGCGGAAGGAAATCTTGTGCGCGATGAGAACGGTGAACCGGTACTCGAGCAGAAGTATTCCGTAGCTACAGGAACTGTACTCACGATCAATACAAAAACAAAGAAATTATATGCCGGTGAACAGGAACTGATCGATATTTCGAAGTCGCTTACACCACAGAAGATGGAATTCATCCGTGCCGGAGGGTCCTATGCGATCGTCTTCGGTAAGAAGATCCAGACCTTTGCGGCAAAGACGTTAGGAATCACGCCTCCGACCGTTTACGCTCCTTCCAAAGAGATCTCCCACGAAGGTCAGGGATTGACGGCCGTAGAAAAGATCTTTAACCGAAACGCTGTGGGAAATACGCCGGGTAAAGTATTGCATGCCGGTTCTGATGTGCGCGTAGAAGTGAACATCGTTGGTTCGCAGGATACCACAGGTTTGATGACCGCACAAGAGTTGGAATCCATGGCAGCGACCGTGATCTCACCGATCGTGGATGGTGCTTACCAGTCAGGATGTCACACCGCATCTGTGTGGGACAAGAAAGCGCAGGCGAATATCCCGAAACTGATGAAGTTCATGAATGAGTTCGGTCTGATCACCGCGCGTGACCCGAAAGGTGTGTACCATTCGATGACGGACGTGATCCACAAGGTGCTGAACGATATCACGATCGACGACTGGGCCATTATCATCGGAGGTGACTCGCACACACGTATGTCTAAAGGAGTAGCGTTCGGTGCCGACTCAGGAACGGTGGCCTTGGCACTTGCGACCGGAGAGGCTTCTATGCCGATCCCTGAATCCGTAAAAGTGACGTTCAAAGGAGACATGAAAAGCTACATGGATTTCCGCGACGTGGTACACGCTACTCAGGCACAGATGCTGAAGCAGTTTGGCGGGGAGAATGTGTTCCAGGGACGTGTGATCGAAGTACATATTGGCACCTTGACGGCAGACCAGGCGTTCACATTTACCGACTGGACCGCTGAAATGAAGGCGAAAGCATCGATCTGTATCTCAGAAGATGAAACCCTTATCAAGTCATTGGAAATTGCAAAGAGCCGTATCCAGATCATGATCGATAAGGGAATGGACAATAAGAACCGAGTTCTTCAGGGCTTGATCGATAAGGCGAACAAGCGTATTGCAGAGATCCGTTCAGGTGAGAAAGCGGCACTGAAGCCGGATCACGATGCAAAATACTATGCAGAAGTGGTGGTGGATCTCGATCAGATCGCTGAACCTATGATCGCTGACCCGGATGTATACAACAAAGATGTTTCCAAGCGCTACACACACGATACGATCCGTCCATTGTCTTTCTACGGAGGAACGAAGAAGGTCGATCTTGGCTTCATCGGTTCCTGTATGGTGCACAAGGGGGACATGAAGATCCTTGCGCAAATGCTGAAGAACGTCGAAGCACAGAACGGTAAGGTGGAATTCAAAGCACCGTTGGTTGTAGCACCGCCGACATACAACATCGTGGATGAACTGAAAGCAGAAGGCGACTGGGCGATCCTGCAGAAATATGCAGGCTTCGAATTCGACGACAATGCACCGAAAACAGCAGCGCGTACAGCGTATGAGAACATGTTGTACCTCGAGCGTCCGGGTTGTAACTTGTGCATGGGTAACCAGGAAAAGGCGGAAAAGGGAGATACGGTGATGGCAACGTCTACACGTTTGTTCCAGGGCCGTGTGGTTGAAGATTCGGAAGGTAAAAAAGGAGAATCTTTGCTTTCTTCTACTCCTGTGGTGATCTTGTCTACGATATTAGGCAGAACTCCAACAATCGAAGAGTACACCAAGGCGGTTGAAGGAATTACCTTGACAAAATTCGCTCCTTCCCACAAGTTGCTGGCGAATTAAGAGTGCTTAACTATCTTGAAAGCCCGGTCAAATGATCGGGCTTTTTTATTGGTTGAATTTAATATGCACAAAATGGTATTCTTTCATTGAGTTAAAGGCTGGTGGAACTGATTTTTGTTATCTTGCCGCTTCAACCGTAAATCAGGTTGAAAACAATCATGTTTCCTTAAACAAATAGAATTTATCCTGCTTATTGTGAGATTCTCAGAAATGGACCAAAAAAACTGAAAACCATGAAAAACCTGTTTCTAATTATCCTAATCACCTTGGTAAATTTAATCGTTGCTGCTCAGGTAAAAAGTGTAAACGCAACCGGTGGCGTTGGTGTTATTGATTGGAATGCTGAATTTAAAAAGGCTGAAGGGGATGATCCTGAAAGAGCATTCCTATACGGAAGCGGCTGTACTGAGGCACCTCAGAAAACCAAGGCGTCCTCAGCTTTGGCAGCTCAGGGATTAGCGAATTATAGTGCATCAAATCTCAATGATTGGGATCCGAGAACTGCCTGGGTTGAAGGCAAGAGTGATTATGGAATAGGTGAGTACTTTGAGGTTGATCTTCCACTAGGAGGATATGGGATTGGAATTTTCAATGGGTATCAAAAATCTCAGGAGGCGTGGAAGAATAATTCGAGGGTTAAAAAATTTAAAGTGTATGGAGATGGCAAGCTATTGTGTTTTGTTGTTCTCAAGGATCTAATGGGTTATCAGGAGTTCAGTATACCATCTGATGTGAATTATTCTGTTTACCGTTTTGAAATTGCAGAAGTGTATCCCGGTGCGAAGTGGAAAGATGTTGCCATTTCTGAAATTGCCAATATGGGTTGCTGCTTCAATGCAACTACCATCGTCAGAACAGATCTTTTGGAAAAGAATGCAGATGCCATAAAGGTCAATGATAAGATCTCAACCATTGATATTGAAACAAATCAGTTGTCAAGTTCAACGGTCCTAAGAATAGCGCATCAAAAGCATAATTTTTTACTGAGGGTAGAGACTGAAAATCATTGGATCGAACTTACACCTTATCACCCTTTGCATTTTAAGGATTACGGATTTACATCATTTTTGAAATTACAAAAATCTGGTCAGTTTGCGACGTACGAGGAAATGATCGATCAACTGGAAGTTTTGATCTGGAAAGATGAATCGCAAACGGCAGAGTATGAAAAGATCACCCAAATAGCCTCATTAACAGGTGAATTTGATACATACTCAATTCTGGAAATTGATCAAACGAGTACCTATATCATCAATGGATTTATTACTTCTTTATATCCTGTAAAGTAAGTTAATGGTAACGGTTGTGTCACGTGACAGTTGATACTTATGATTCAAACAACTATTCTATTCCAAATGTCATCCGTGATCTCAAATGGTATTCCTCCCAATCTGTCTCGTCATACATCTTTTTGAGCTCAAATCCTTGCCCGGTGACCCTCCTTATTTTGAAAACGATCTGCTTCGGAAGGGAGCTATAGGAGCTATTGCCATTCGAAGGTGTCATGGATCTTGGATACACGATCAAACGCCTGAACTTTCTGTGGTAAGTACCGCTGAACTCATTTTTTTTCGGAACTTCCAATTTTAAACTCAGTCAGAATGATCTTTTTAGTGTCCTGGAATTCGATCTGTTTCAACTGATCATGCGTCATGTATTTCCCTGTTTGCTGAACGAAAATGGGATGATAATAGATTATGAAGAGAATAAGGATATTTCAAAAGTGCGTTATCAACTCGACCTAATTGGGGATTATCTTCATTCTTGTATATTCAACATAAAAACTAACAAGAACTTAAATACTTGCCAGTTTTAAAAATCGACCTCTTCGCGGAAAATTATCTAATAAAGTCTAATTCTTAAGGCACCGGATAGAATTACCAACCTTAGGACCTGCGTTACTTCTATAGGCGCCACCATTGTCATGGGCTATGTTACGGTACCAGTATACACCCCCCTCCTCCAGTGTATTACTCCACCAGCAACCCATGCTACCTAAAAGGTCGAACGCACCATCTTCCCATCGCTGGCCACCTGGAAGAGCTGAGAAACCAATTTCATTAGTGGCATCTAGATTAGGGAACTGCCACAGTTGTGTTCCTGTGCTTTTCATTTTACCACCTGCAGTATTTGGTTGATTACCACCATTTGCATTAGGATCTAAATAGTTTATTAAGGTATTCCACTCTGAGTCGTAAGGCACGTGCCAACCCGTAGGACATACATTACGAAAATCAGCAACAACATGGCAATTATACAATTTACCGTATGTGTTTTCCAATAGGTTATCATTATTGTAATGCGCCCAAGCACCCGTGGTAAGATTACTCCACTGTGTTCCATCTATTACATTAGGAATTGGATCTCCATTTGCGTAGGATGTAGTACGTAAGTTCTCAGCCATCCATTCTTGTCCGTTTCCTAAAACGATGGTACTGTAAGTGTATCCATCAAATGTTACGCCTGCTCCGGGCATTGTCACAATACCAGATGTGGTAGAAAAAATCACTTCATTACCATAAGCCGTGCCAGCACTATTGATCGCATAGGCACGTACATAGTATGTCGTATTTGGGGTTAATCCATTTAAATTAGAAGAAAAAACACCTATTCCGCTACCACTTATTATTGTAGCACTTGCCGTAGTTGGAGAGGGGCTTGTGCTATAGCAAACTCCCCGCTGAGTGATGAGGGTTCCACCATCGTTGGTAATAGTACCTCCGGAAACAGCATAAGTTTCTCCAATGGCGCTGATAGGAGAAGTCGAAATAGTTGCTAAATTTCCGGGGTTGGTGATGGTGTAGGTAATGCTATCAATGTTGTTCAAAGGAATTTGTAATAAAGTACCATCACTCTGATAAATGTTCATAACTGTTTGCGCATTCAAACTGAACGTGCTTATCAGTATAAGCGAGAAGATGAGTAAAATTGCTTTCATACGCTTTAAAATTTAGTGATGTTTTTGCTGATTGAATGGTGTTGTCCGATGATGCGACATATGTAGGAGCCCTTTAGGATAGAACTCGTGTCAA
>Ga0315904_10007616_pt1 | contig 14500 bp, 10 predicted proteins | sample LakEriMetagenome_6_FD_203529 | JGI IMG/M metagenome (GOLD analysis project Ga0315904, IMG submission 203529) | Freshwater fungal communities from buoy surface, Lake Erie, Ohio, United States - Buoy 12 MA120 | ecosystem: Environmental > Aquatic > Freshwater > Lake | place: USA: Lake Erie, Ohio... | reverse complement strand
ACGTGGCCGGCTTGTCGCTGAGGACGTGGAAGCCATGCTCGAGGGCCATTTTAGCCGGCGGGAAGTGCATGTGGTTCGGCGTGACGATGGCGATGAAGTCCATGCGCTGATCGGCGGGCAGGGCGGCCTCCGCTTTGATCATTTCCTGATAGCTGCCGTAGCAGCGCTCGGCCGGGAGGAAGAAGTCCGCGCCGCTGGCCTTGGACTTTTCAGGATCGGAGGAGAAAGCGCCGCAGACGAGCTCGATCTGCTGATCCATCGCCGCTGCGATGCGATGCACTGCGCCGATGAAAGCGCCGCGACCGCCGCCGACCATGCCATAACGAATTTTCCGGCTCATATAAAAGATGTGGGTGGTGTTGTTGAGTGTGGGTTGAGGGCCGCGATTGTGGAACAAGGCCTTTGGATGCGCAAGAGGGGCGCGAGTGGAGAATCCGGTCGGGCGCAGGGCAACCGGGCCCGCTTTTGGACCCACTCGGCCGCGAAAAAGCGGTTTAAGCCCGATGGGGGTTAAAAGTTCAGATTGTCGAAGTTGCGAAATAGCGTCATAGTTATTATCTCGAACCATATTTGTCATGAACCCCGCTGACGTCCTTCAATTCCAGTGCAGTGCCTGCGGCACGACACTGACCGTGCCCGTGCAGATGGCCGGTGTCAGCGGCCCATGCCCGACCTGCGGACAGACGGTGACCTCGCCGATGGCTCCGCCTCCGCCGGCACCGCCAGCTTTTGCTCCTCCCGCGTTTGCAGCGCCTGCGATGTCTGCGCCACCGGCTTCGGCCCCTGCCCCAGCGGCACCGGCCATGCCGTGGAGTCAGCCGGCTCCCGCTCCCGCCGCACCGGAGTCCTTCGCGCCACCTGCACCTGCTGCCGCACCGGCGTTTGCGCCCCCCGCATTCGCGCCCCCTGCTTTTTCGCCGCCGGTGATGGAGATGAATTCGCCAGCAGCCATGCCAGGCATGCCGCCCATGGGCAGCCCGCTGTCCCCGGGCCTCGGGCAGACACTTTTCCCGGAGCCACCTCCCGCAGCGGAGCCTTCCCAAGTGCCGACTTCCAGCACCGCCTTCCTTTCGGCAGCCGGTGGCCTGCCGCCGAAGCGCAATCCCGGCCAGCCACCGATGAGCACGGTCCCACCGGGAGGCGGCATGCCCGCACCGGCTTGGAATGCCGCACCGATGGCTCCCAGCCCGGTCAATTTGCCGCAAGCCCCCAGCTTTGGGCCCACATCACCTCTCGCCGGGCAAATGCCCGCTCCAGCAGTTGGTAATGTGCCCGCCGGTCCGCAAGGGACCTCCTCGCGTCTGATTCCGGGGGCTCCTTCGCTGCCAACGCTGCCCGCAGGTGGCACCGCTGCCGCCCGGATGCCCGGTATGACAGGCCCGCTCGGAGGCGGATCGCTGCTGGGACGTGAAACCGCCCCTGCGCCGGTGACGCCGGCCACACAGTTGCTTACTCCCGCGGCTCCCACCCATTCGAGCCCCATCCTGAGCCTGAATCCAAGCCCGATTCCCGGCATGGAGCCCATCAGCATCGGCGCGCCCGTGGCTCCGATGCCCTCCGGCCGTCAATTGAGCGCGCTGCGCCCCTCGCGCGGCACCAACTTCATCCGCCTCGGTCTCGCCGCAGTTTTCCTGCTCGGTTTCCTCGGACTGGCAGGTTACTTCGTCAAAGACGCCTTCTTCCCGAAGGAAGTCATCGTGGAAGAGCCCGCAGCTCCGGTCACACCGGCACCCACGCCAGTCGTGCCGGAGCCGCCCGCACCAACACCGACGAATCCGTCATCTGAACCGGCACGCACCGCTCAAACGCCGCCGAGCACTCCCACGCTCGTTCCTCAGCCGGTTTCACCCGTTCCCGCGCCCACTCCAGCCGTGCCGGAGCTCACAGTGATGAAGCCCGCACTGCCAGCCACGGGAGAGACCGTATCCACGGAAACCGTGCAGCGTCCCACCGTGGCCATGCCCGCCATTCCGGAAGTGGGAAGCCCGCAGCCATCCCCCACGCCGAGCGCCCCACCGGTCGAGATTTCCCAGTCCTCCACCGGAGAAGAAATGCCGCCGACCGCCCAACCGGCGCTCGATGCGCTGAAGGCCTTCCTCGCGGCCCCTTCCCTGCCGGAGCGCATGAAGCACACCCTCGGCACCGAGTATCTTCGGCCGCACATGGAGCTCTACTACCGCCAGAACCAAGATGGACCGCTCACTGTCGATCACATTGCCTACGGCCGCTTTGACAGCAATCCAGAGCTGGGAGCCGGAGCACACTGCATCTTCCATCTTGAAAGCAAATCCTGGGAGTATCCCGTGCCCATCATGCTCGAAGAGCGCGGAGATGGCTGGAAAGTGGATTGGCTGGCCTTTGTCGAGCTAAAGGACCGCAAGCTCGAAGCCTTCTTCCAAAACTACAGCGAAGGCCGCGCGCTCTTCCATGTGGGCATGTTCCGTCAGCATTACTTTGAGGACGATGTCCCGAACCGCGACCAAAAGGACGCCTTCAGCCTCGGCCTGCCGCGTCCGAATCCCTTCCGCAAAGCCGTCTTCCTCTCCAAAGACAGCCCGCTCTCCGCTCAACTCCGCGACCGCCTGCCTTGGGAGACCCATGTTTGGGCCATCGTCGAGCTCGAATGGAAAAAGCTCGGCACGCAGCAGTGGGTTGAGCTCGTCTCCGTGCCGCAGATGCACTGGTATTCGCTGCCCACGCCCACCTCGACGCGCCCAGTCACCGCGCCCGACAACTCCGCCGCAGGAGCGCCCGAGACCTATCCGCCCGGTATCCGCAAAAACGGAAACGGTGCCAACGGCAACACCCCACCGCCCGGCATCAAAAAATCGCCAGCCACCCGCGCCCGCTGACCTCACGGCTCAGCGATAGCGTGGCGCAGCGAGTTGCGTTCAACGAGGATGCAACCTCCCGGCCAGCGCCTCCTCTCCCTCGATGCCTTTCGCGGCTTCATCATGCTTTTGATGGCCTCCGGCGGCTTTGGCATTGTGCAAATGCTCGAGCACGCGGAGCCCGGCACCTGGCAGGCCTTCATCCGCTCCCATTTTGAGCACCGGCTTTGGGAAGGCTGCGCGCTTTGGGACCTCATCCAGCCGAGCTTCATGTTCATGGTCGGCATCGCCGTGCCGCTCTCATGCGCGCGGCGGCGTGAACAGGGGCAGAGCTTCCTCGGCATGCTCTGGCATGCCATCACACGCTCCATCGCTCTCATCATCATCGCCATCCTGATCTCCACGCCGGATAAAAACGCACACACCGTCTTTGTTTTCACCAACGTGCTCGCGCAGATCGGCCTCGGCTATGTGTTTCTGTTTTTGATCACCAGCGGCGGCCGCGAGAACATCATCGCCTTCATCCTTTTCATCCTCGCCGGCACCACGACGTGGTTTGCGCTGCATCCCGTGCCCAGCGCGGAGCAGATCGCCACCATTCAGGATCTCAAAGGCGCGAAGGAAGGCATCTTGAGCGGCTGGTTCGCGCACTGGACCATCCACCTCAACGCCGCGGCGCATTTTGACACTTGGTTCCTGAATCTCTTCCCGCCGCACGATTACAAACTCAACCCCGGCGGCTATCAGACGCTGAATTTCATCCCCGCGCTCGCCACCATGCTCGGCGGCGCGCTCACCGGCCTGTTTTTGCAGCGCAGCCCGCTCGAAACGAAGCAGAAGGCCGTGCGCCTCGTCATCGCCGGTGTCGTGCTGATCTTCATCGGCTTCATGCTCGGCCTGTTTGCCATCCCGGTCGTGAAACGCATCTGGACCCCGTCCTGGGCCGTCTTCAGCGGCGGCTGGGTACTGCTCTTCCTCGCCTTCTTCTACTGGCTCGTCGAGATCGCCGACTGCCGTCGCCTCGTCTTTCCGCTCGTTGTCGTCGGCATGAACAGCATCACCATTTACCTAATGCATCAAATTTTCGCCGGGAACATCACGCGCGGCCTGCACAAGCACCTGCCATGGATTTTCGCTCCCGGCTGGGAGCCCGTCATCGAGCGCTGCGGCACCCTTTTCGTCCTGTGGCTCGCCTGCTGGTGGCTCTACCGCCAAAAGGCGTTTTTGAAGCTGTGACGCTCATTTCACCGCATCATAGATGAGCGGCAGCGGCGTGACGTGGCACTGACGTGCCCGGCGCACATCGAGCAGGCAGTCAAAATCGATGCGGCGGCCCAGTTTGCTTGCACCTTCCGCAAGCGCGGCGGAAAACGGCATCAGACGCGTGAGGTAGGTGGCCTCCAGCGCGGCGATGTCTCCCTCTTTCAGCGCTTTGACGATCTGCCGGTGCTGGCGCTGATCGTAGGCCCACGGCGGCAGGCTGCGCTCACCGCTCGCAGATGCCATCGCACTGCTTCCCAGCGCAGCCGCCTCGGAAAGCACGGCCTCTCCGGCCTCCGGCTCCGCTGCGTTGGCTGTGACGTTGTTTTTGGTGAAGAGCTCGCGGCCTTCCTCGCGCGGTTTCCGGCAGTAGGCCACGTAGGCATGCCCCGGGGCCAGCACCAGAAGCGGCTCGATATCGACATACTCAAGCGCCGCGGCAAAAAGCAGCGCCAGATCGATGCAGGTGCCCGCGCGCTCCGCGAGCACGTCTCCCGGGCGACGGAGACGCTGCGACTGGGTGGTGAATGACGGCGGAGGATTGATGTAGGCCACGCTCCAGTGCTGCATCACCGCGGCCCACAAAGCCTGCGCCTGCAAATCGACGCGAGCGGGGTCATCCGATTGATAGCCATCAAAGGCCGCGTGGTAGTCGTCTGCCAAAGCGCCCAGGATGTGCCGCGCGTCGCGCACCAGCGCGCTGATCGCCGGATCACGCGGCTGCACGAAGGATGGCAGCCAGAAGGTGGCCACGCCATCATCCTGCCATTCATCCACCGCCTGCAGCGTGACGCTCCGGCATTCGTGAAACACGGGAACGCCATCCACGCTGATCTCCATGTCCACCAGCGTGTGGATGCTCTCCCGCAGCGTGCGCGCCAGCGCAGAGGTCAGCGGCACGCGGATGTCACGCGCCAGCGGAGTGGAATCCCGGTTCAGCGGCACCAGCCTCGTCCAGGCCGAGCTGACGTCTCCTGATTGCAGCGTCACGCGCACCAAGGCCATGGGCGTGTCATTTCCAGAGCGCCGTGCCAGTTCAGCGGGCCGGCGCAGGGTAAAGGCATCAAACAAGGGCCCGCTCGGGTCCGGATACGGATACACCTGATCCCAGCTCGGCTGGTTGTGCATCATCGCGTAATTCAGACGCGATTTCGTGCGAATCTCCGGCTGCGATCCGAGCCAGAGCGCCGCACGAATCGCTGAAATGGCCTCATCAGACCTCGGGGCGGCTTCCGCAGGCGGCGAGGCGGCTGGCGGCGGCGCAGGAGCCATTTCATCGGGTTTTCCGGCCTTGGCAGACTTCGTGAGTTGTTTGGCACCACGACGTGGGGTCAAAATGCCCCGCCCATACGACGCCAGCGGCGGAACAAGGTCGCTGCGGCTCCAAAGGATGATTCCGGTACCGCGCAGCAGCGGATTCACATCCTTCAACGCGACCTGAAAAGCCTGCGCGAGCCCCAAGCCACCTGTATTGGCCAGCTCCTCATAAAAACGGGCAAAGAAGTTCACCCGCAGTTCCTCGCTGACCGAGTCCTGAAAGCCGATCGCGGCCTGTGCGCCATGCGCCACGGCCAACGCCGCCAGGCGCGGCCCGCTGTAATCGAAACTGAGCGCCAAAAGGCGGGGGCGGGCTTCCCCGAGCGATTTTGCAGCGATCGAATAATCAGCCCAGTCCTCTTGCCCTTCAGCCTGTGGCAGCCAGACCTGCGAGACGCCTTTCGATCCATTCTCCGTCAACTGCCGCTGCTCCGCAATGAAGTGCAGGAAAGCATCCTTGGCCGGAAATTTCACCGAGTCTTCAATCAGCTTTCGAGTGACGTCATTGATCCGTTCGATGGCGATGTGAGGCAGCCTTGTCTCCAACACCGAGCGTTCATGCTCAAAGCTGGCGATCACCGCGTCATTGTCACGCCGCCGACAGTTCGTGACGAGTATCGCCTTGGTGGGTGGTTTCCGGGCTGCGTTGGAATCCTCATTCGCATTTTGCACGCAAAGGCGGCGCACCACACAGGGCACCTGCACATTTTCATCCAGCGATCGCATCCCCTGCATCAAGAGCAGCTCCCACGGCATGATGCGCTCCTCCCAATTATCACTCTCCGCGGTCTGCCAACTGTCTGAAGTCTGGCCTTTCTCCCCCCACGGGATCGAGACCTGAATCAGCGTCTTGTGCATCAGTTGCCGCAAAGTTTCATCACTCACACCGAGATCGTTCAAAAGCTTGCGCGCGGCATCGCGGCTTTCCTTTCGGTCCAGATCCCGCGCTGCCCACTCATATCGCTGTGCCGCCTGCTTGGACCAGCGAATGGCCTGATACTGCATCTGCGGCCTTTTCAGCCCTGCGGAGGATTCACGCTCCACCTTCAATGGAATGCACAGCGCATCGGCTTGAAGCATCAACTTCGGCACGGCTTCGGATGATCGGGTTGCATCACTCATGATTTGGAGGCGGAAGGCTTTGGCTTGCTGCTGGCGCGGCGGCGCTGTTTTAGCAAATCCAGCAGCAGGTTCGCACCTTGCTGAAAATGCGCCTCGAACGCCGCATCCGCGACTGCGGCATTTTTGGCGGCTGGCATGCTGCGGAGGCGCAGATCCACCCGGCGTCCGGCGCGGCGGCGTGAGCTTGGCCCTGCCGCGCGCAGCATGACCTGCTGGATGTCCTGCGTGCGCGCGAGGTCATCAAAATACTCCGGCTCCTCGTGGAAAAGGCAGGCCGCTGCCGCGGCGATGTGCGTGGCAGGCTGCTCGCTCACACGGGCGGGATTCTGCCGCAGATCCCGCATGATGCGCAGCACCGCGCTTTCATGATCGCTGTTGAAGGTGATCACATCCGAGAGGTTTTGGCCGCTCACCTTCATTTTAGCCAGCGCCTTCACCACGGCATCCGCAAGCGGACTGGACTTCACGGTTCCGGACATGTTTTTCCACTCCTGCCGCAGCTCACCCGCCTGCTGCGCGTGCCCCATGTCGGCCAGCGCCGCAAAGCAGAGCTCCATGCGCGTGTCGTAGTCCGGATAGGCAGGCATGGGCCTCACGCCGCGCTTTTTCAAAGGTGCGAGCAGATCGGCGAGGAACACCGCGAAGCCCCGGCCGCACGCGCGCATCGCGATGTGATCGGCGAAGATTTCCTTCGCCCACGGCTTCCAGTTGCTGTCGTTGGCAGCTTTCGCGACGACGCCGGGCAGCGCGCCTTCGAGCTTCGCATCGACCTCCAGCACATGCCCCGTCTCATGCGCGATGGAGACCATCGATGGGGCGTGAAACACCTCCGTCCATGGCAGCGAAATGAGCGGAACGGGCAGCGATTCGAGCAATTTCCGCGCCTCGACGTGCACACCTTCCCCCCGCACGGCTTCTTCGGCGAAAGGCACGCCGCGAACGAGCGCCGTCGGACTCACCGCACCGTTCAGATAACACAGCGCAGGCTCCTTCGGCAGCGCACTGCCCAGCAGGTCGGCGAACGGCTTCCTCACACACCACGCCAGCTCATCCGCCGCCTGCAAACCCGCACGAAACATCTCCTCCTGCCGTTGGGACAACCGGCTGCGGAAGGCTTCCCACACGCGCCACGCGGAAAGCACCAGAGGCTCCAGCAGCGAAAGGTCCGCGCTCTTCCCGGCCGAGTCTTTGCCGCTATCCAGCGTGGTTTTCAGCCCATCGCGCAGGCCTTCCAGCAAACGCGTGGCCGCATGCACCTGCGAGTAGTGCGTGCCCCACTCCGGCAGCTCCACACGTGCGCGCCACTCGCGGAACTGCCCTTCAAAGCTTTCCAAACAACGCTGGAGCTCGACTTTCTGGCGCTGTTCGGGCGTGGAGGGCATGATGCCGGTGGATTCAAGGTTTTCAGCCCGTGCTCAGAGCTTCGCGGTGAAATGCGGCGACAGCATGTCGGGATCATTCTCGTGATAGTAGCGGATCTCCGCCTGATCCCCATCCACATCGATGACGGCGAAGCCCATTAAGCCGTAAGTCTCGCCGAGATTGCCCGGGATTTCGCCCAAGGCGTCCGTGAGCACGTGACGAGTGTTCTTGCCCGCCTTCCTCGTCGGTTTGCACGGCACACCGCTGTGCCCGATGCACGAGCCGAAAGGCAGCGCATTCGCCCAGCCGGCGGGCTTCAGCGGATTGTAGATCGCGCAGCGATGTTCATGACCCCAGAGCCACGCCGCCGTCTTTCCGTCGGCCATCAGCGGCGCGGCGTCTGCGGCCACCGCGCCCGCTTTCTTCGGACTATTCCCCTCGTAATCACTCCACGGCTGATGGTGGCTCAGGAGCACGCGTTTCGCACCCGGTGCCTGCTGGATCAAGCCTGCTGCCCAAGCCACCTGGTCACCCGTGTCCTTGCTCGTCAGTCTCCACTCCTCATACGCGGTGTCGAGTCCGATGAACTGCCAGCGGTCATTGCCGAAGGCGAAGTTGCTGCTGTAGCGCTGCGCGGCGAAGCGCGGATTTGCCAGCACCACCTGGAAATAACCATCGCCATCGCAATACATGTCGTGATTGCCGTTGATGCACCAGTGCTTCACCTGCGACGCAGGCTGGGAGGGCCAGTATTGGAGGAAGCGATTCGCGCACTCGTCAGGCAGGCCGGAGAAATAGATATCCCCCAGGTGCACCGCATGGCGGTCTTGATCCGGGGCCGCGTCTTGGAGGCATTTGTACATCATGCGGGCAATGTGCTGCGCGCGCTCATGACCCGTCGCCCAGTCGCCGGCGATCACGATGCGCGCCTTATCACCGATCTTCACCAGCGGACCCGGCTTGCGATACGGCTGGCGCTTGCGAAACATCGCATAGCTGACGCCTTGCAGCCAGCCCACCGCGTAACCCGGTCCAGGCTCGTCGAAAATGCTGCCAAACAGCGTCTGCCCGGGTGGCAGCGCATCTTGGGTGAGCGAAAGCTCTGCCCCACCAGCCTGGCCTCCTGACGCACCCTGTGCCGCACTCATCTCCACCTGCCCGCCACTGATGTAGCCGCCGTGCATGATTGATTGCAAGAGGCTCAAAGTCGGTGCGCTGGCGATGAAAAGGCCTGTGTCCGGCTGCTTTTGCTTCGCCGCCGCTTTTTTGGCCTGCGCGAGCTCCTTCTTCGCTTTCGTCAGCAAACGCGCCATTCGCTTCGTGCTCGCTGTGTCACAGCGATGGCGCTCCAGCAGCTCTCTCGGCGTTTTGGCCTTCAGTTCGGCCTCGGCCGTTTTTGTGACCTCGATCCACAGATCGAGCTGTTTTTCCAAATCGTCCAGATTGGTGAGTTCTCGAATCATAGGGGTAATTTCGGTGAAATTCGCATCCTTATACCCGAATCACCGCCATTTAGGCAAGCCCGCTCATTCTCCCACCGGCTCACCGAGAGCGCGCAGCACGCTCTCGCCGGCTTTGCGACCGCTGATCAGCGCGCCGTTGATGGAGACTTCTTCGCACCAGTCGCCGCAGCGGTAGAGGCCGGGCTCGATGATCGGAGACAGCGGCTCGTCCGAGCGGAGCTGGCGGGCCTCCGACTGCGCATGCCGAATCTGGTAAGTGCGCAGATGCCGCCAGTCTGCCACGCGCGGGCCAAACCATCGCTTCAACTGCTCCCGCACCACTTGTTCCAGCTCCGAGCTGGATGGCGTGCCGAGCACGGAGGCGGAAATGAGGTGCTGCCCGGCAGGTGCATACGCCGCAGACGCGCGCGTCATCACACAGACCGTGTTCACCGGGCCGCGGCCGTCGCCATCGAGATAAAGGATCGAATCCTCACCCTCGGGAGCATCCGCCTCGTGCGCGGCAAAGTACAGACACGTCGCGGAGCGCGCTGGCAGCGGCGCGGGCATCTCCGCGCCCGGCAGCAAGCGATGCGCGGCCTCCTCCGTCACCGCGAGCACGATGTGCGCGGCTTTCAGCACCTCGCCGCTTTCCAAAACGACCTCGCCCGCGCGCACCGCGCTCACCGGCGTGTTCAGCCGCAGGCTGCCGGGCGGCAGAGCCATCGCGAGTTGCTCCGGGATCGCCTGCATGCCCTGCGCGGGCAGCGCGCTGCCGCCGCGGTCAAACATGGCAAACAAATAGAGCATCATGCGCGCGGAGGTGCGCAGATCCTTCTCCAAAAAGATGCCGCCGAAGAACGGACGGAAAAAACGATCGAGCATGTTCTCCGAAAAACCAAAGGCGCGCAGATACTTCTCCGTCTCCAGCGGCTCCAGATCCTGCGGCGGCCGCTTCAGGCCAAACGCCTCTTTGCGCAGCATCATCGTGAACCATTTGTCCCGCGGCTGCACCACCGCTTCATCACGGATGTGCCGCAATGCGTCCAGCGGATGCCTCAGCGGGTCCGCCACGCGATGAAACCGGTCCTTCACAAACACATCCGCGCCGCGATACAGCGTCCGCAGGTCCAGCGCGTCATAATCGAGCACCCGCCGCGCTTCGGAGTAGGCCGGCAGCAGCACCTGAAAGCCGCGATCCAGACGAAAACCATCCACCTCATCCGTGCGCACACGTCCACCGACGCCGTTCGAGGACTCCAGCAGCGTGAAGGGAATCCCCGCCTGCGCCAGCACGCGCGCGCACGCCAGCCCTGCCAGGCCGGCGCCGACAATCACGATGGGGGCGTGTGAGGTGCTCATGTCTGGAAATCACCTTGGCCGCTCAAGATGCCATTGCAAGGCCCGCGGTGCGAAGTCATGCGTGAATGATGCTTCGCCTTTTGATCCTCGGTTCCAACAGCGGCCTCGGCCGGGCTTTGGCGCGTGAACTCGCGCCGCAGTTTCACATCACCGCGTGGACGCGGGCCGAACTCGACCTCGCGAATGCCGAAGACATCGAAAAGCGCCTCGCGGCGCAGGAATTCGAAGTTTTGCTCAATCCGGCCGGTGTGACGAGTCCGGACGTTTGCGCCGAAAAACCGGATCTAGCCGTTCAAATCAACGCGGAGGCCCCGAAACACCTCGCTGCGGCCTGCGCGCGAAAAAACGCGCGATTCGTCCACTTCAGCACCGACTACGTTTTCAGCGGCGAAGGCCAGGAAAGCTGGTCGGAGGCCGATTTGACCTCTCCAGCCAATTTTTACGGCCAAACCAAGCGCGCAGGCGAAATCGCCGCGCTCGAAAACAACCCGCGCACGCTCATCGCGCGTGTTTCGTGGCTTTTCGGCCAGGACAAGCCCAGCCATCCGGATCATATCATCGCCAAAGCGCTGCAAACCGGCGAAATCACCGCCGTGAGCGACAAGACCTCCGCGCCCACCTTCACGCACGACATCGCGGAGTGGATCGCGTGCCTCCTCAGGCATCACGCGGACACCACCGGCCCGCTGCATCTTTGCAACAGCGGCAGCACCTCCTGGCAAGGCTGGGCGCAGGCCGCGCTCGAGATCGCTCAGGCGCTCGGCGTGCCCGTGCAGACCACGCAGGTCTCGCCCGTGCCGCTGAGCAGCCTCACCTTCTTCAAAGCCGCACGCCCGCCGCACACGACCTTGGACAATGCGCGCCTCGCGCAGATCACGGGCACCGCACCGCGGCACTGGCGCGTTGCGCTGGAGGATTATCTCACGCAAAAGTTCGCTGCGAAATGAGCGCCGAGCATCCCAGCACCACCTGCCCCGTCCTGCATGAGGACCGGCATCTGCTCATCGTGGACAAACCGCACGGCGTGCTCTCGCATCCGAACCCGAAGAGCGCCAAACCGCAGCGCAGCGCCTTCGAAGGCCGCTATGACGTGGAGAAGCGCGTGTTTCATTCGCCCGGCGGCCTCGTGCATCTCATTCACCGGCTCGATCAGGACACCTCCGGCGTGCTTTTGGCCGCCAAAGACGCCGCCACCGCCGTAAAACTCCGCGACGCCTTCGAGGCCGAACAGGTGCGCAAAACCTACCTCGCGCTTTGCGGCGGCGGCGGGTTGAAAAACGAGGGCACGTGGCTCGATCACCTCGTCACCGAGCATGAGCGGCATCAAGTGCGCACCAGCGTGCGACGCGGAGCGCGGCCGAATGCCGAGGCGCACTACCGTTTGCTCCAATACAGCGCGGCACATCGCCTCGCGCTGCTCGAAATCGACCTCATCACCGGCAAAACGCATCAAATCCGCGTCCAAGCCGCCTCGCGAAACCTGCACCTCGTCGGCGATGACGTTTACGGCCATTTCGAGCGCAACAAGGTCCTGCGGAAGACCCTCGGCGCCCGGCGCTTGTTTCTTCATGCGCACATTTTGCGCCTGAAGCACCCCGCCAGCGGCCAGGCGCTCGAAATCACCGCGCCGCTACCGCCAGACCTCATGGAGGTGCTTGCCGCCGCGCAAATTCCGTATCAGAATCCGCCACCATGAAAAACCTCGCCCTTCTCCTCGCCGCCGTTTTCGCCTTTGCCGTCCAAACCTTCGCCGCCGATCCGGCCACCACTTACTCCGGCGAGATCACCGGCGTCGTCTGCGCCGCATGCAGCGCCCACGTTTCCGAGGCGCTCACCGCCAAACTGCCCGGCGTGGAAAAAGTGGACATCACCAAGGGCAACAAAGCCGGCGTGAACAAGATCACCATCGTCGCCAAAAACAGCGAAGTCACCAAAGACACCGCCATGGCCGCCCTCGGCGACCTCGCGAAGACTTACCAGATCACTTCGCTGGAGAAAAAGTCTTGATTCACAGGTTTTGGACCTCTGACATCTCACTTTTCACTTCTCACGACGTGCCAGAGGCCGGTTTGGTCAAATCACTGGCTTTGCGTGTTTGATTTGGCATCAAACCTGCGCACTCAAAGGGGCCTCACATGGAATCTCCATACAACTGCCCGCCCTCCGACTCCACGGAGTCGCTCAAACTGTCCATCACCAATCACCTGCGCTTCACCCTCGGTGCCTATGTGAAGTCCGCTTCCGAGAATGACTGGTGGGTGGCCACCTGCCTGGCTGTGCGTGATCGTGTGATGGACATGTCCACGAAGTCCCGCTCGCTGCATCGTCAGGAGGGTGTGCGCCGCGTGCATTACCTCTCGCTCGAATACCTCATGGGCCGGCTTTTGGAGAACAACCTCCGCAACTCCGGCCTCTACGATCACACCAAGGCCGCCCTCAGCGAGATGGGCAAGGACCTCGACTCTTTGCTGCAACGCGAGCCTGACATGGGCCTCGGCAATGGCGGCCTCGGCCGTCTCGCCGCGTGCTTCATGGATTCGCTCAGCACGCTGAACCTGCCCGCCATCGGCTACGGCATCCATTATGAGTTCGGCCTCTTCAAACAGGAGTTCGTGAATGGCAAGCAGGTCGAGCATCCCGATGCCTGGATGCGTGATGGCAGCCCGTGGAAGATCGCCCGTCCGTCCTACCGCCAAAAGATTCATCTCTATGGCCGCAGCGTGCAGAAGTTCGATGACCTCGGCAATCCGCACTTCGAATGGGTCGATACGAAGTGCCTCCTCGGCCTGCCTTGGGACATCCCGATCGTCGGTTACGAATCCCACACCGTGAACGTGCTGCGCCTCTGGCAGGCGCAGGCGGATGAGGACCTCAATCTGCAAATCTTCAACGAAGGCGGCTACATCGACGCTATCCGCGAGAAGGCCATGGCCGAGACCGTGTCGAAGGTGCTCTACCCGAACGACAGCACGGAAAGCGGCAAAGAATTGCGCCTCGTGCAGCAGTATTTCTTCGTCGCCTGCTCTCTCGCCGACATCATCCGCCGCTTCAAAAACGGGTACAACCTCCCTTGGAGCGAATTCCCGTCCAAAGCTGCGATCCAGCTCAACGACACGCATCCCGCCGTCGCCATTCCCGAGCTCATGCGCATCCTCGTCGATGAGGAAAAGCTCGATTGGGCGCAGGCCTGGAGCATCTGCCAGCAGACCTTTGGCTACACGAATCACACGCTTCTCCCCGAGGCCCTCGAAACATGGTCCGTCGGCCTTTTCGAGCGTGTGCTGCCGCGTCACCTTCAGATCATCTACCAGATCAATCACCTCTTCCTCACGCACGAAGTCGAGGCCAAATGGCCCGGCGACGATGAGAAGAAAAAAGTCCTCTCGCTCATCGAGGAACGCGGCGGCCACAAAGCCGTGCGCATGGCCCACATGAGCGTGCTCGGCTCTCACGCCACGAATGGCGTCGCCGCGCTGCACACGCGTTTGCTTTGCGAAAGGCTCTTCCCTGAGTTCCACGAGCTGTATCCCGAGCGCTTCCTCAATCTCACCAACGGCGTCACCTTCCGCCGCTGGCTCGATGTGTGTAATCCGGAGCTCTCCGCACTCATCACCGAGTCCATCGGCTCCGGCTGGCTCAAAGATGCCTCGAAGCTTCGTGATCTCGAAAAATTCGCGACCGACAGCTCCTTCCAGCAGCGCTTCCACGACATCAAACGCGGCCACAAAGTGCGCCTCGCCAAGATCATCCAGGATAGCTGCGGCGTCAGCGTCAGCCCGGATGCGCTCTTCGACGTGCAAATCA
>Ga0315904_10007611_pt1 | contig 14508 bp, 10 predicted proteins | sample LakEriMetagenome_6_FD_203529 | JGI IMG/M metagenome (GOLD analysis project Ga0315904, IMG submission 203529) | Freshwater fungal communities from buoy surface, Lake Erie, Ohio, United States - Buoy 12 MA120 | ecosystem: Environmental > Aquatic > Freshwater > Lake | place: USA: Lake Erie, Ohio... | reverse complement strand
AGTAATACTATTGCCAAATAGGCCCAACCTGAATGAAATTTTTGAATGAAAGTATACATGCTTTTATTTTTTTGAATTTCAAATATAAGAAAAAAGGATAAAAAAACCTCAAATTACTTTGAGGTTTAAAATTGTGATGCGTTATTTTTATTTATTCTTCAAAAAATGAGACAGTAAAAAAGTTGTTGAACTATCATGCTGTTTTACATCTCCCGAATTAATTTCGCTTAAAATAGAATTAGCCAATTGCTTCCCTAATTCCACTCCCCATTGGTCATAACTGAATATATTCCATATAATTCCTTGAACGAATATCTTATGTTCGTATAAGGCTATCAAAGAACCTAAATTCTCAGGAGTTAGCTTTTGAATTAAAATAGTATTCGTAGGTTTATTTCCTGAAAACACTTTAAAAGGCAATAAAAATTCAGCTTTCTCCTTAGACAATCCTTGTTTGTCAAACTCAGCTTGAACCTGCGCTTCTGTTTTTCCATTCAATAACGCTTCTGTCTGTGCAAAAAAGTTAGACATCAATTTATCATGATGATCTTCATCTCCATACAAAGGCTTTACAAAACCAATAAAATCGGTTGGTATTAGTTTTGTTCCTTGATGAATCAACTGAAAAAAGGCATGTTGTGAATTGGTTCCTGGTTCTCCCCAAATAATAGTTCCTGTTTGATAATTTACCGGTTTGCCATCGCGTCCAATACTTTTTCCATTACTCTCCATAATTCCTTGTTGTAGGTATGGCGCTAGTTTTTGTAAATATTGTGTATATGGAATTAAAGCTTCACTTTCGGCACCAAAGAAATTGTTATACCAAATGCTTAAAAGCGCTAAAAGTACTGGGATGTTTTGGTTAAAATCTGCCGATTTAAAGTGCTCGTCCATCTTATTGGCGCCACCTAGTAATTTGTCAAAGTTATCAAAACCAACGGCTAAACTTATTGACAAGCCCACCGCGCTCCATAATGAAAATCTTCCTCCAACCCAATCCCACATGGGGAAAACATTGTTTTCATTGATGCCAAATTCCGTTACATTTTTGATATTAGTAGAAACCGCAACAAAATGTTTGGCAACATCTTCTTGACTTGCGGATTGTAAAAACCATTTTCTGATAGTTTCAGAATTGGTCAAGGTCTCTTGAGTAGTAAATGTTTTGGAAACAATAACAAAAAGAGTCGTTTCTGGGTTTAATTTCTTAATGATTTCATTTACATGGTCTCCATCAACGTTTGAAACAAAATGAAGATTCAAATGATTTTTATAAAATTGTAAAGCCTCTACAACCATGGCCGGTCCAAGATCTGAACCGCCAATTCCTATATTAACAACATCCGTAAAGGTTTTACCTGTATATCCTTTTCGACTACCATTAATAACTTCTGCGGTGAAATTTTTAATTTTATTCTTAACTTCAAAAATTTCTGAAATTACATTTTCTCCGTCTACTTGTACATCTGTATTTGATGGCGCTCTTAAAGCGGTATGCAAAACCGCTCTGTTTTCTGTTTGATTGATGCTGTCTCCAGCAAAATATTTAGCAATAGCGTCTTTTAATTCTACTTCATCTGCTAGTTCAAGTAACAAATTAATCGTCTCCTGATTGATTCTGTTTTTTGAGTAGTCTACTAAAAAATCATTCCATTTTATATGAAATTTAGCTGCTCTATTTTTGTCATCTTCAAACATTTTGGGCATTGATGCTAGTTGCATACTATCAAAATGTTTGGAGAGTTTTTGCCAAGTTGTTGTTGTTGTTGGGTTTGTATTTTTTAAGGCCATTATTTTAAATTTTGCGCAAATTTACAATTTTAGTTTTTAAATTCTTTAAAAGTTTGTTTTCTTAATTGTTTTGCTTTTTGAATTTTAAATTCGAGACACTATCTAATTCACGTTTTAGAGGTTTCATTACAGTCAAAAATCGTGGTAAATTCCTTTTATCCATTGGTTCTGAATTTGGCAATTTAAGTTTTAGAGCGTCCACTTGTTGGCCATTTTTCCAAAATCGATAACAAACGTGTGGTCCAGTTGCTAATCCAGTACTCCCTACTTTTCCAATGATATCTCCCTGATTTACACGTTGTCCTCTTCGAGCCAAAATCTTTGACATGTGCAAATATTGAGTAGAATAGGTTCTATCGTGTTTTACTTTCACAAAATTCCCGTTTCCTGCGGTGTAACCCGTTTGTTCCACAATTCCTGATGCAGTAGTCATAATTGGAGTACCTGTTGGCGCGGCATAGTCGGTTCCTTTGTGAGCTTTCCAAATTAATTGCACAGGGTGGAATCTATTTTTTGTGTAATGTGAAGTAATATTTACGAATTTAAGTGGTGCTTTTAGGAAGAAATTTTTAAGTGCTTTCCCTTCTTCGTCATAATAATCTACTTTTCCAGAAGCTTCATTTTGTGCAAATGGAAAAGCATAAATGGTTTTACCTTTATATTCAAAGAAAGCCGCTTTGAGACTATCCACTCCATCGTAAATCGTATCGTCGATGTATCTTTCGGTAAAAGTTATCCCAAATTTATCGCCTTTTTTTAATTTGAAGAAATCGATAGACCAAGCGTATACTTTTGTTAGTTTGCTTGCTAATGCATTATCTACTCCTTCTTTGCTCAAGGCTTCAGATAGTGAACCGTCAAGACTTCCCGCTATTGTTCGTCTTTTAATCAAAATTGGTCTGGTTTTTTTATAAACCAAAATGGAATCTCTAAAATCGATAACATAATAGGTTCCTCTGTCAGGCTGATAAATAAACGCTTGCAGTTTTTTATACCTGTCTTTTGAGCGAAGTAATGTGAACGGTTTTCCGATTCTAACTTTTCTTACATCAAAGCTATCTTTAACTTTGTCAATAATATCATATACTTGCTTATCCCCTATATTTTGTTTATCAATTAGGCTTCCAAAAGTATCTCCTTTTTGAATGGTGTCGTGATACACATTAAAATCATTGAATTTAAATCCAAATTGTTCAACGATACGCTGAGGTTTAGTTACAACTTCAGTTGTTTCGTTTTCAGATTTATTGCATGAAAATAATGCAATTGACGCAATAATAAGTATAAATACCTTTCTCAAAAGTTTATTTTTGGATAATTAAATATTTGTTTTAAAACTTCCTGTTGGAACAAAATCCATTCAAGATTCTATTAATCCCTAGATTGTTATTTTGATTTGACTTTGACTTTAAAAGAATACTTAAGCCCTTTAAAGGCGTCTAAATCAGCTTTTATAGAACCAACAGCTAAACTTGCTTGAATTCTAACTGGGATTTTATTATCATCGTCTGAAATCCAAACGGTTAGGCTTTCCTGCTCTTTAAAAACCCTACCCGATTGAACTAAGGGTCTAAAAATCATGGTTGGAACGACGCCAAATTTAGTTTCTAAATCTTCATTACCAATGAATTTTAACTTAAACTTTGTAGTTTCATTGTCAAAAAACATATCTACAGCTACTGACTCACCTACTTTTAATTTGTCAATCGTGGGATAATTTCTCAGGTAATAAAACGTTGACATGATGTCCTGAGTGTTTTCTGGAATCAAAAAAGTATTTTCAGATTTGTGTTTGTAATCTTTTACTAAAATTCTGTTTGTTGCTTGATTAAAAAAGCCTTCCTGGTTTTTAGTATAACCTCCTTCATCAATTTTCCTAACAAACTGATAGGGATTTCCCGTCTCTTTGTCAAAATAACTCTCATAATTGTCGTCAACTTTAAAGAAGAATCTTGACATTCCAGTAGTGTATCCTTTGCCAATGGCATGGTATACTTTTTTATTGTTTTTTGTTGCTTCCTGAACTTCAAGTGTGGCATAACCCGCATTGATCAAACCGTAATGTATTCTAAATTTGAACCATTCACCGGTATCAAAAGCTCTTTCTTTTTGAGCACTAAATCCCAAACTGGCACTAACCAAGACTAATATGATTATTTTCTTCATTATTTCTTTAGTTGATATACTACCAGATTACAATATTCATTCCAAATGTATTAAAACAAAAAAACTCAGTCAAATTAATGACTGAGTTTTTATGCTATTAACCAACCAAAAAACTATAAATTATGAAAATTTATATAAAAATTAAAGGAAACCACTCCTTCATTTTTGATATTGCAAATGTATAGCTTTTTTTGAATTATTTTTAATGAAAATTCGACTTTAACATGTTTTAGCACACTTTAACATCACTATAACGATATATTTTGATGATTTTTCAAAAAATTTAACATTTTATTTAGAGTGTTTTTCTCCTACTTACATTGTTTGTGTTGTTCAAGTATGAAACAAAAACAGTGTTTGTATTTGTTAAGCTAGATTTATCATTCCAAAACCATAATATCTAAACTCGTATGATTTTTAAAAAAAACAAAAGCATTAAAACCAGAATAAACCAATTTTAATGCCTTCGAATTATTTTAGAAGTTTAATTTATCTCACTTTTTTAAAGCTGTAAGCATATACTAAAGCATGTATCGCGGCAAACAACAAAGAGAAATAAAACAAGAAATGGTCATCAATATTAGGATCATTATGATGAATAAACGCAATGATTATTAATGCAAAAACCATTACTAATCCAGAACCTGAAACTGTTTTATAGCTTTTTAAGCTAAATCCTTCACCATTATTCAAAACACTATGTTTCATTCCGTAGAACAAATACAAATCAAATCCTATCATCATCCAAACTATTAGACGAATCCATGTATCAAGAGGTAAAAATACCATCATAAACAAACAAACAAAAACACCTGCCAATGGAACAAACGGAACTAAAGGTGTCCTAAACGCTCTTGGTGCTTCTGGCATTTTATTTCTCATGATTAATACTCCAATACAAACTAGAATAAAAGCAAACAACGTTCCTATACTTGTCATTTCTCCCACTACTCTTGCAGGAACAAATGCTGCAAACAAACTCACGATTAGCATAAATAACAAATTGTTTTTTGCAGGAGTTCTAAATTTTGAATGTACTTCTGAAAATACTTTTGGCATCAATCCATCTTTGCTCATGGAGAAAAATACTCTACTTTGACCCATCAACATCACTAAAATTACTGAGGCATAGCCTCCTAGAATGGCTAATAATATTGCATTATTCAACCAAGGATAAGCTGGCGTTATCATTCCATCGGCTCCTACTTCGCCCATGGATTGAACAGCAATTGCCACAGGAGCGATTCCGTCTTTTCCGGCAAATGCCTGATAGTTTACAACTCCAGTCATGACATGAGCAAAAAGAATGTATAAAATGGTGCAAATTCCTAATGACAATAAAATTCCTATCGGCATGTCTCTTTTTGGATTTTTAGCTTCTTGAGCAGCAGTGGATACTGCATCAAAACCAATATAGGCAAAAAACACTATAGCTGCAGCTCTAATGATACCTGAGAAACCAAACTCTCCAAATTTACCCGTATTTTCAGGAATATACGGAGTGTAATTTTCTGGTCGGATGTATTTCCATCCTACAACTATAAAAACTAAAACCACAGCCACTTTTAACAGTACTATAATACTATTTATAAAAGCAGACTCTTTTGTTCCTCGAATTAAAATCAAGGACATTATCATAACAATAACAACAGCGGGAACGTTGATTAAACCTCCTTCAAATGGTGAAAGCATATAGGCATCGTCAATATGAATGCCATAGCCTCCTAAAAATTTTCCGAAGTATCTAGACCAACTTATAGAAACTGTTGCGGCTCCAACAGCATATTCTAGAACTAAATCCCAACCGATAATCCAAGCGATGAACTCGCCCATGGTTGCAAATGAATACGTATATGCGCTTCCTGCAACTGGAATCATAGAGGAAAATTCGGCATAACACAATCCTGCAAAAACGCAACCTAAAGCAGCTACAAGAAATGAAATGGTTATCGCTGGACCAGCATTCATAGAAGCGGCTAATCCTGTGATAGAAAATAATCCCGCTCCTATGATTGCTCCAATTCCTAACGCTACTAATCCCGGAGCTGTCAATGTTTTCTTTAATCCTTTTTCTGATTCTGAAGCTTCATTCAGTAATTGTGATAGTGGTTTTCTTTTCCAAATAGACATACTTTTCCTATTTTAATTTATTTTTAGAAATCAAATATATTCTTTTTTCCATAATTTCTTGCAAAAATATCAAAACCAAAAACCGATATTGAACCAAACCAATCCTTTTCCAGTTTCTGGAGACCAGGTATACTTTAATTCTATTGGTCCAATAATTGTTTCTAAACCGTACCCTAAAGCATATCCTGAGTATTGAGGCGTAGAAATCCATTTTGTAGATTCGAAAAGTTTGTCTTCAATATTAGCAAAATTAGCCGATGCGTTAATATGGTTCTTTTTTAAAAACTCATAATCAACAGTTACAGTTGATTTAAGATAACTATCGCCTGCTAGGCTTAAAAAATCATATCCGTAAAAATGTCTGAAATTATTTATGGTGTTGTATCCATATCCACCAAGGACAAAATCAAAATAAGGAACACTCTTCTCGCCAATGGCAAATCCAGCTTCGGTCTGTAAGTTTAAAGCTAATTTCTTAAAAAATGTTCTTGCAAATCCTGCATCGCCTTTTACGATAGAAAAATTATTAAACTGTTTTGAGTAGTTCGTTGAATAGGGAAAATATTGAAAATCGCTAGTAAGATACCATCCTGTTTTAGGGAAATACTTGTTATCAAACGAATCGTATTTTATATATCCTAGAAAGCTGATATAATCACTATTTTCGAAAATAGGTTTTACATTTTCGGTTGTCTTGGAATTTATTTTTAAATGTTTGTATTCGAATCCAGCACCAAGTAAAAATTTTTGAACAAAAATGGTCTGTGCATAAAGCTGATTTGAAAAATCTGAAAAATCTATGTTTATAGACTTTATCCCCAGCTGTTCTAGTAAATCACCTTCATTAAAATCGGTAGAAACATTCTTGTTGAATCTATTGAGTCGTGATTTAAATCCAAAACTCCAATAAAATCCATTATCTATATAATAATCTAAATTATATCTAATGTTATCCCCAAAAACCATATCGACTGAGGTTACGTCATTTTTTATAACTGTTTTCTTTTGTGTGAAATTGACCAAAATCCCACTCTTGTATAGATCATCATAATGTAAACCAAATTTTAAATAGGTCTTTACTGGGTTTTCTGTCAGATTAAGAACCAAATCATCTTTCGTTTCATTTTTTTCTAATGTATAGCTTATTGAGCTGAAATTTTGTGTCGCAGTAAGATTGTCAATTCCTTTTTTTAAATCATCATACGTAATTTTTGAATCTTTTTTGAATCTTAATTTACCAATAATGTACGAACGTGTATAGTTTTCCAAGGGGTTGATTACAATGTTTTTAATTTCAAGACTATCAGAGGTTATTGGTAAACCTTTATTGGCATTAATTGAAATGTTTCCAAGAGATTTGATTTTTTCATAAACAGCAAAAGCAGCTTCTTCTCCACTTTTTATTAAATCTGTGCCATCTTCAAAAGAAATAACGCCATATTTTTCAACATTGGGTTTAATATAAATATCGGTTTGTGTAACCTTTTTCTTCATCTTTTCAATGGATTGTAAATTGGTGATTTGAACCAATATTTTTGTTGCACCTTTGAGTTTATTTCTATCTAATAATTTGTCTTGAACATCAACCCCAATCACAATATCGGCTCCCATTTTACGAACGGCTTCTATTGGATAATTATTGGTTACTCCACCGTCAACAAGCAGTTTATTGTCAATTTCCACTGGAGAAAAAAAGGTTGGAAAAGCAGCGCTGGCCAAAATTGCTTTGGCTAAGTACCCTTCATTTAACAGTACTTCTTCTCCTGTCTCAATATTAGAACCAATGCAAATGAAAGGAATTGGCAAATCGTTAAAATCCCTTACATGTCTGACATTTTTGGTAAGTCTGTTTAATAAATTATAATTGTATAATCCTTTTGAAAGTGCTGTTGGAATCCCTATTCTAAATTTATTAAACGGCAACACAAAAGCATATAACTCGTCATTTCTTTTTTCGTAAAAATTCTTTGAGGATCGAGGGATAAAATCTTTTATCAATTCATCAAAATTGGTTGCTTTAAAAATAGAATCCAATTGATGCGCATTATATCCAGAAGCATACAATCCACCCACAACTGCTCCCATACTTGTACCGCCAATGTAATCTATTTTCACACCGGCTTGTTCTAATACTTTTAGAACTCCAATATGGGCAAATCCCTTAGCGCCACCTCCACTCAACACCAAGCCAATTTTAGGCTTAGACTGTTTTCCCTCTTGTGAGAAAGAGGTTAAAACCGTAAAAAAAGCCACAAATAGTATAGCAGTTTTTCTCATTAAGGACTTATGAATTAGTTGTTTTGTAAAAGTCGGTAATTTTTTTGGCTTTAGACGCACCTACAACCTCAGATATTTCACTTTCTGTCGCTAATTTTAATCTTTTAACACTTTTGAAGTGTTGAATTAACGTAAGCATCGTTTTTTCGCCTACACCTGGAATGCTTTCCATCGAAGATTGTAAAGATGCTTTACTCCTTTTATCCCTATGAAACGTAATCCCAAAACGGTGCGCTTCATTTCTTAGTTGCTGAATTACTTTTAATGTTTCCGATTTTTTATCTAGATATAATGGAACAGAATCCCCAGGATAAAACAATTCCTCGAGACGTTTTGCTATTCCGATAATGGCAATTTTACCTCTAAGACCCAATTCATCAATACTCTTCAATGCAGATGATAGCTGTCCTTTTCCACCATCGATGATGATTAATTGCGGTAGCGGTTGATTTTCTTCCAGCATCCGTTTGTATCGTCTATACACCACCTCTTGCATGGAGGCAAAGTCATTGGGACCTTCTACGGTTTTTATATTGAAATGCCTGTAATCATTCTTACTTGGTTTTCCATCTTTAAAAACCACACAAGCCGACACGGGATTTGTCCCTTGAATATTCGAATTATCAAAACATTCGATATGTCTTGGCTCAACGGTTAATCGTAAATCCTTTTGCATTTGCGCCATAATTCGGTTAATATGTCTATCGGGATCGACAATCTGGAGTTGTTTGAGTTGTTCTATTCTATAAAACTTGGCATTCCGAATTGATAAATCTAAAATTTGTTTTTTGTCACCTAGTTGCGGAACCGTTACTTTAATTGTTGGACCTAATTCAACCGGAAATGGAACTATAATTTCTTTGGACAATAAATGAAAGCGCTCTCTAAGTTCGATTATAGCTAGTTCAAGTAATTCTTCATCGGTTTCCTCTAATTTCTTTTTAATTTCTAGAGTATGCGACCGAATAATAGCACCATGCGAAATCTGTAAAAAATTTACATAAGCTGCAGTCTCATCCGATTCTATCGAAAACACATCAACATTCGTAATTTTTGGATTTACAATCGTAGATCGCGACTGATACTGCTCAAGAGTTTCTATTTTTTCTTTAATTTTTTGCGCTTCTTCAAATTGCATCTTAGAGGCCAAATCATTCATCAATCGTTTAAAATCCTTCATGCTTTCTTTAAAATTTCCTTTTAAAATTTCTCGAATCGCATCGATTTGTTTCTGATAATTCTCTAATGTTTCCAATCCTTCACAAGGGCCTTTGCAATTTCCTATATGGTATTCTAAACAGACTTTAAACTTATGATTTTCAATATTATTTTGGCTCAAATCGAAGTTACACGTACGAAGCGGATACAGCTCTTTTATCAAATCTAAAATGGTCGATACGGTTTTAAAATTGGTATAGGGACCAAAGTATTCCGAACCATCTTTTATCATTTTTCTGGTTGGAAATATTCTGGAAAAAGGCTCTTTCTTGATACAAATCCACGGATAGGATTTGTCATCTCGAAGCAACACATTATATCTGGGTTGCAGGGTTTTTATTAGATTGTTTTCAAGCAACAAAGCATCGGTTTCGGTAGGAACAACTATGTGTTTTATAGTTACTATTTTCTTAACCAAGACATTGGTTTTGGCCGTATCGTGAATTTTATTAAAATAGGATGAAACTCTTTTTTTGAGGTTTTTCGCCTTTCCTACATACAAAATTTTATCGTCCTTATCATAATATTGATATACTCCAGGACTATCTGGAAGTGTTTGTATCTGAATGTCGAGAGAGGGATTACTCATTTATATTATTGCGTTCTGCTTTAATTCTAACCAGATGATTCAATGATTTATTTCTAAGTTAGAGAGTCAAACAAATTTAACTTTAAATTCTACACAAAACAAATAGGCACTTTTATTACTTTTACTTCATGAAAAAAAGTGAGTTAAGAATCAAATATAAAGCGTTAAGACAATCTTTATCAGAAGAAGAAATAGAGGAAATGAGTGTGGCTATTGCCAATAATTTGCTTGGTTTACCTATTTGGCATAACACCTATTTTCATGTGTTTTTACCCATCACCGAACAAAAGGAAATCAACACAGAATGCATTTTACATTTGTTATCAGGAAAAGACAAAGAGATTGTTGTTTCTAAATCGGATTTTGCATCCAGAAATATGACCCATTTTCTGTTAACCGACAATACTAAAATCAAGAAAAACAGCTTTAATATACCTGAACCTTTAGATGGAATTGAAGTTCCTGTGACTAAAATTGATGTGGTTTTTGTGCCGCTTTTAGCGTTTGACACTGCAGGAAATCGCGTGGGTTATGGCAAAGGGTTTTATGATGCCTTTTTATCAAGATGCAAGCCTGAAACGATTAAAATAGGCTTATCATTCTTTGAAGCTGAAACAACTATTGCTGATGTCTTTGAAAATGATGTGAAACTAGATTATTGTGTCACGCCCAAAAAAATCTATGCATTTTTATGAAAGGCTTTTTTATTAAAAACAATTAAAATCCCAACGCCAGTTGAAATCGCCATGTCGGCAACATTAAAAATAGCATTAAAAAACTTAAAATTAGTTCCGCCCCAGAAAGGTAACCAACTTGGAAAAGTACCGTCAATTATAGGAAAATAAAGCATGTCGACCACTTTGCCATGGAATAATTTTCCGTAGGGATTTTCTGAAAATAAGGTTGCTAAGTGATTGTGACTGTCGTCAAAAATAACTCCATAAAAAACTGAATCAATAATGTTTCCGAAGGCTCCTGCAAGAATTAAAGCAATCGCTACTATCAAATAATTGGATGCGTTTTTATGTACGGAATCCCATAACCAATAGCCTATTGCAGTTACGGCTATTAATCTAAAAACAGTTAAAAATAATTTTCCATAAGTACCAGGAATCTCAGTACCCCAAGCCATTCCTTCATTTTCAATAAATAAAATTTTAAACCAATTAAAAACGTTAACTTCTTCTCCTAAAACAAAATTAGTTTTTATAAAAATTTTAGAGGCTTGATCAACAAGCAATATGATGAAAATGAGAAAATAGGCGTTTCTTAATGACATTTTGTTTGATTTTTTTTAAGGCGCTAAAATACTATTATTTCTAAAAAAAACGCCTCCTTTTGAGGCGTTATTTCTATTTATTTCAGGTTTTTATTTTTCGCAATTTTGCTCGTATAACTCTACGATTCGAACATAACCATTTTTCTTTAAATCATCTTTTTCAATTAAATCAACTAATTTAGGGCAATCTTTTTCGAAAATTTTTGAAAGTGTTTTTTTCATCTGACTAAAACAATTTCCACAAAAGGTTAATCCACTAAAAGTTTCATCAATATATATTGCAAAATTATCATTTGGTCTATTTATATAATAAGTGTAACCTCCTGAAACACCTGATCCTGGTGCTCCCGACATTGCTGGACTTCCTGAATTATATGCTCTATATAAATTAATTTTTCCTTCCTTTACAATGCTAAGCCAGGATTTCTTTTTATCAATAGATAATTTATTCCATTGTTCTGCTGCATAGATAGTTATAAACCTAATTACGTCACCATTTTGGTTAGTAATTTCAAATCCTTTGACCGTATCAATATCTAATTTTTCATTATTGCCTTTTTCTTCCGTTCTGAATTTTAATTTAGCGTCATCTGGATATTCAGGTATTTCTATAAACCCTTTTTTTAAAGAACCGTCATTCATTGTTACTATTCCTTTATAGAATTTTGCAAAACTCATAAAGGGAATTAGAAAAACTAGTAGAATTAATTTTTTCATATTAAAATATTAAAAAAAGCTCTTTTATAGAGCTTTTTAAATCGCGTTATCGTTGTAAATTCTTAGCTTCAATACTCATTGTAGCATGAGGAACAATCAGCAATCGTTCCTTGCTTATTAATTTACCTGTAACTTTACAAATACCATAGGTTTTGTTTTCTACACGGAATAAAGCATTTTTTAAATCACGAATGAATTTCTCTTGACGAATAGCCAACTGTGAATTAGCTTCTTTAGACATGGTTTCACTTCCTTCTTCAAAAGCTTTGAAGGTTGGCGATGTATCGTCTGTACCGTTATTTAAATCATTCATATAGGCACTTTTGATTAAATCTAAATCGGCTTGTGCTTTGCTAATTTTTTTAAGGATTAGTTCTTTAAACTCTGCTAAATCAGCGTCTGAGTATCTTGCAATTTCATCTACCATGTTCTTATTATTTTGTTATTGTTATTTTAGTTTTTATATCATCAAATTCTATTTCTGTTCCATTAGCAACATTTGCTTCAAACAGTAATGTTTCTGTTAATGTTTCTGACTTGATGTACTCTTCATTTGCTTGAACTGCTTTTTCTAAAGCTTCATTGTTTTGCAAATGCACTTTAATTTTATCAGTTACTTCAAATCCTGAATCTTTTCTGATGTTTTGAATTCTGTTAACTAATTCTCTTGCTATTCCTTCTTGTTTCAATTCTTCGGATATCGTGATATCCAAAGCCACTGTTATTCCATTTGAATTAGCAACCAACCATCCTTCGATATCTTGAGATGAAATCTCAACATCATCTTGTGATAAAGTTATAGTATTTCCTGAAATATCAATACTTAAGAAGCCTAAGCTATCTAACTGATTGATTTGGTCTGGAGTGAACTCTTGTATCTTCTTGGAAATCAATCCCATATCTTTACCAAAACGAGGTCCTAAAGTCTTGAAATTGGGTTTGATTTGTTTAACTAAAATTCCCGACGCATCGTCTAAAAGTACGATTTCCTTTACATTCACTTCAGCTTTAATCAAGTCTGAAACAGCCTCTATCTCAACACGTTGATTCTCGTCAAGTATTGGAATCATTACCTTTTGCAGTGGTTGACGCACTTTAATCATCTCCTTTTTTCGAAGGGATAAAACCAAAGAAGATATGGTCTGTGCTTTCTGCATTTTGCTCTCCAATGATTTATTAACAAAGTTTTCAACGAATTTTGGAAACTCAGCCAAATGAACACTGTCGTATTTTTCGCTCTGAGTAGCTTGTGTTAAGTCTCTGTATAATTTATCCATAAAAAATGGAGCTACTGGCGCACTCAATTTACTAATGGATAGCAAACAGGTGTAAAGCGTTTGATAAGCAGCTATTTTATCCTTTGCATATTCCCCTTTCCAAAAACGGCGACGACACAAGCGAACATACCAATTACTCAAATTTTCCTGAACAAAATCGGATATAGCTCGAGTTGCTTTGGTGGGTTCATAATCGGCATAGGCCTCATCTACAACTTTTATAAGTGTATTTAATTCTGAGATAATCCATTGGTCGATTTCAGGTCTTTCGTTTAATGGAATTTCTGCTTCCGAATAGTTAAAACCATCAATATTGGCATATAAACTAAAGAACGAATAGGTATTGTACAACGTTCCAAAGAATTTACGACGCACCTCAGCAACGCCTTCAATATCAAATTTTAAGTTATCCCAAGGATTGGCATTCGAAATCATATACCAACGCGTGGCATCAGGACCATATTCCGCTAAAGTTGTGAATGGGTCAACGGCATTACCTAAACGTTTCGACATTTTTTGGCCGTTTTTATCCAAAACCAAACCATTTGAAACCACATTTTTATAGGCAATCTTATCAAAAACCAAGGTTCCAATGGCGTGTAAGGTATAAAACCAACCTCGAGTTTGGTCGACACCTTCGGCAATGAAGTCTGCTGGGAAGTCTTTGTTTTCGTCTATTTTATCTTTGTTTTCAAATGGATAATGCCATTGAGCATAAGGCATCGCACCCGAATCAAACCAAACGTCAATCAAATCACTTTCGCGTTTCATAGGTTTGCCAGAAGCAGAAACTAACGTAATCGCATCGACTACATTTTTGTGTAAATCAACCAAATTGTAGTTTTCCTCACTCATGTTTCCTACTTCAAAACCTTTAAAAGGATTTGCTGATTGGAAACCCGCTGCTATTGATTTTCCGATTTCTGAATACAATTCTTCAACAGAACCAATTAAAATTTCTTCTTGTTTGTCTTCGGTTCTCCATATAGGCAATGGAATTCCCCAATATCTTGATCGTGATAAGTTCCAGTCGTTAGCATTTTTCAACCAGTTTCCAAAACGAC
>Ga0315904_10007606_pt1 | contig 14512 bp, 10 predicted proteins | sample LakEriMetagenome_6_FD_203529 | JGI IMG/M metagenome (GOLD analysis project Ga0315904, IMG submission 203529) | Freshwater fungal communities from buoy surface, Lake Erie, Ohio, United States - Buoy 12 MA120 | ecosystem: Environmental > Aquatic > Freshwater > Lake | place: USA: Lake Erie, Ohio... | reverse complement strand
TGAGCGGCCGCAGGTCGATGCGCAGCGCGGAGTCGATCAACGGGGTCCCTGACGGCGACCCCGGCGCTGGCACATCCGACACCCGCTCTGGCCGCGGCGCGGGCTCGGCGGGCCTCTGCGGGGCCACCGTCTTCTCGGAGGCTGCGCAGGCGGCCAGCCCGATGGCGACGCCCAGCAGGGGCGCCACAAGCAACGCACCCGCCGGGCGCGGGCGCGGCGGGTGCGGGGTGCATTCGGAACGGTTGGTCTGCATGGCGGCGGCAGAGCGTGCCACTGGGCTGGACTCACGCGGTCACTGCTTCGGCGTCTCGTCCTTCTTCCCGGCGCCCTCGGCTTCCTCGACCGGCGCGGGATTCGCGCCGTTCGACTCGCCGCTCTTGATGTCCTGGAAGAACTTGCTCTCCTCGAGGAGCTGCTTCGAGCCCTTGTCGAGCGGCTCCTGGAGCTGCTTCAGGCGCTCGCGCTCGTCCTTGTTGAAGTTGGCGTCGTTGGCGTCGGGGTTCTCGACCACGATCGGCACGAGGAACACCACGAGTTCGACGACTTCCTTCGCGCGCTCGGTCGAACTGAACGCAGCGCCGAGCAGCGGGATGTCGCCGAGGAACGGGATGCGCCGGTCGATCTGCGTCTCCTGCTCGCGGCGGATGCCCGAGATCACGATCGTCTGTCCGTTCTTCACGGTGACATTCGTGTTGGTCTGGCGCCGGTCGACGACGGGGTTCGAGTTGATGGTCGTCGACGACAGGTTCGAGAGGAGGATCTCGACCTCCATCGCGACATTGTTGTCCTGCGTGATGCGCGGACGGACATTCACGCCGACGCCGACGAACTGCTGGTCGAAGCTGGTCGTGGTGCCGGTCGTGCCGAAGCCCGAGGTCTCGCCCGTGAGGAACGAGACATCGCTGCCCGCGACGAACTTGGCTTCCTTGTTGTCGCTCGTGAACACGCGCGGCTGCTGCAGGATGCGCACCGAGTTGTCGGTCGACAGCGCCTGCAGGAAGAACGCGAGGTCGTCGGTGGTCGAGATCGTGAGCGAGCTCGAGTCGAACCACGGGCTCGCGAAGTTGCTCGAGCTGCTGCCGTCGCCGCCCTTCTCGAGCTCGAGGCCGATGTTGCCGGTGACCGAGTTCTCGGTGCCGTTCAGCGGGCTGGCGAAGTCGCCGACCCGGCCGATGCGCGCGCCCCACGAGAAGCCGTCGCCGACCTTCACTTCGGCGAGCACGGCGGTGATCATCACCTGACGGCCCGGCTTGTCGAGTTCCTGGATGATCTCGATGATCTTCTTCTCGACTTCCGGCGGCGCCATGACGAGCACCGAGTTCTGCGAGGCGTTCGGCACCACGCGGCTGCGGCCGATGAGCGCGCTCACCTCGCCGGTGTCGGTGCCGCCGGCACCCGCACCCGCACGGCCGCCCTGCCACGGGAACTGGATCTGGTTGCTCGAGCCGCCCGCGCCCTGTATCGCCGAGCCGCCCGAGTCGCCCGAACCCAGGCCGCCGCTCGAGAAGTCCTCGCTGAGGCCGCTGAGACCCTCTTCAGGGAGACGCAGGCCGCCGCCCTGCGAGCCGGATTCGGCAAGCAGCGTGTTGAGGATCTCGCTCAGCTCGACCGCACCGGCGTGCTTGAGCGGCACATTGACCGGAAGTCCCGAGGTGAACGGCTGGTCGAGCTCGTTGATCCAGCGATCGAGCCACTCGAAGTTGTCCGGCGTCTTCGAGATGACGACGAGCCGGTTCGAGTCGGGGTACGACTCGATCGAGAAGATGTTGGCGACCGCCGCGTTCGGCGATCCGTCGCCGCCCGCGCCGCCCTGCGGCGTGATGGCGCGGCCGCCTGCGAAGGCGCGGTTGGTCGCGCCTCCGCGGGTCGCGCTGCTTCCGCCGCTGAGGAGCGAATCGAGGAGATCGCGCACCTTGCCCGGATCGGCGTACTTGAGGTCGTAGGTCCGGAAGATGCTGCCCTTCGCGTTCGGGGGAAGGTCCCACGCGGTCGACACGAGACGCTTGATCTCGTTGAGCTGCGACGGCGTCGCGCGCACGGTCAGCGAGTTCATCGACGGCAGCACCGACACGATCGGCGCACCCGCGCCGCCGCCTGCCGCGCCCTGCGGGCCGGGAACGGGCTGCTGCTGCTGGTTGCGGTTCGCGCGGTTCTGCGTCCGGCCGCTCGCGGAGCCGCCGCCGCCCGAGTCGGCGAAGAGCTCGTCGATCAGGCCTGCGATCGTCGTCGCATCCTGGTACTGCAGGCGGAAGGTCTCGGTGGCGTAGTCGGTCCACGACGGCACATCGAGCATGTTGATGAGCGTCTGGACCTTCTTCGCGAGGCCGATGTCGCCCGAGAGGATGATCTGGTTCGAGTCGCCGTCGGCCTCGACGCGCGCGTAGTCCTCGGGGATGAGGCTCTGGATGCGCTGCAGGACATCGGCCGCGCGCGACTGCTTCAGGCGGAAGAGCTTGGTGACGAACAGGCCGTTGTCCTGCATCGTCATCACATCCTCTTCCGGGCCGAGCACGACGCCGGGCTGCGTCTTGGTGAGGTCGGTGATCGCGCCGAGGTAGATCATGTCCTCGGTCTCGGTCACCGCGATGTTGTTCATCTTCAGCGCCTGGAACAGGTAGTCGAGCGCCTGGCTCTTCGGCATCTGCCGCGTTCCGACGATGGTGAGCTTGGTGCTGCCGAGCTCGCTCTTCTTGTAGAAGACATGCTTGCCCGTCCACTCGAAGATGTACGGGATGATGGCCTCGATGCCCTCGTCCTTGAGCGAGAGCGACACGGGCTCGTCGTCGATCGTGCGGCGGCCTTCGCGCATGCCGCGCAGCTGCGACGGCGGAGTCTGCGGCGGAGCGGCAGGGCCCGACGACGACACGGTGCGCGGGTCAGGCTGCGCAGGCTTCGCGTCGCGCGCGGGGGGCTGCGCTGTGTCGGCGGGTGCGGGTGCGGGCTCGGCGGCGGGCGCCGGCGCGGGCGCATCCTGCTTGGGGGCGGCGCCCGGCTGCGACGCCGGCGTCGGCCGCTCCGCGTCTGCATGGGCGGCAGGCATCGACAGGAATCCGGTCGCAGTCACGACGGCCGTCAGGCGGATGATGTCGCTCAGCGAGCTCGCGCAGAAGAAAGTTCGGTTCAGACGCACGATGCAGACTCCATATCAGGCTTCAGTTCAGTTTCACGCTGCGCATCATGGATGGGCCGCGCTCCGCTCTGCCATCGGCATCATGCCGTCCGGCAGGCCAGTGCGGGGCCATCCTGCGCTCGAAGATGTTCCGTCATCCACACAATCGGCTGCCGAATCCCATGGCGCCGCATCCACACTTGCCGATCACGGCGTTCCGTTGATCCGCTGCAGCAGCAACTGGCGCTCGTGGTTCAGCCGAGCGCGGTTGTGGCTGTCGACCTGCCAGTTGGCGGTCGCGTCGATCTGGGCAAGCGCTGCCTGCGCCTGCTGCACGGTCATCGCGGAGATCTGCTCGGCCGAGCGCGGCGGAGGCAGGTGCTCGCGGTCGACATAATCGACGCCGGCGTCGCTGTTCGAGGGTTCCTGCGGTGGTGGAACCTCTTGCGGCTCCATGGCAGGAGACGGCAGATCACCCGTAGGCTCAGGTTCGCCGGCGGGCGCCACCGGTGCGCCGGGAACCGGGCTACCGCCGCCGCGCCGCGGCACTTCCACTCCGCTCGGGATCGGCGCGCCGAGTCCACCCGGCGACTGCGGGCCAGCGCTCGGATTCGGGAGCGCTCCGCCCGATCCCGGTGGCGTCACGACGCCAGGCACCGGTCCAGCGCCAGGCACCGATCCAGGCACCGATCCAGGCACCGATCCAGGTCCAGATCCCGGCCCAGATCCAGCGCCCGCCGCAGCGTTCGCCGCCTGAGCCGCCGCACCCGACCCACCGCCCGCGATACCTGCCGGACCCTCCTTGATGCCGGAGGTTCCGCCAGACGCCTTCGTCGGTTGGAGCAGACGGTCCTCGCCCCGCGCAAAGAGCGGAACGGTGTAGGTGCCGCGCATGTGCTCGACCTTGATCGACCACGGAGCGTTGATCTCGGTGACCTTGATGCCGTCGACGGTCTCGCCGAGCTTCACGCGCAGCGAGCCGAAGTTGACGATGTTGCCGAACACGCTCGTCGGCGCCGGACCCGTGTAGGTCGCAGGCGGCGGCGGCGGTCCCGGATCCTTGGGCGGCTCGACGGGCTTCGGCTGCTTCGGCACCACGATCTTCGGCGGCGGCGGGCTCGGAAGGCTGTAGACCGAGCGTCCATCGAAGCGCATGCGGCTCTTCGTCAGGAACGCCTCGCTGTCGGCCGCGAGCGGCTTCAGCGGATCGGCGGTCTCCTCGTCGACGGAACTCGAGAACGCGGCGCCGAACAGCGAGCCGACATTCTCAGCGACCACGAACGCCGAAAGTCCGATCGCGACGGTCGACACCACGAGCGGCGCCGACACGCGGAAACCCTGCGGAAGACCGCGGAACTGCTTCGTCACGGCGTCGATCACAAGCCGCCTCCCTTCACGTTGACGCCCCAGCGCTCGATGGAGAGCACGGCGCTCACGCGTCGGTCCTTGTAGGTGAGGCGCACATCGGTGATGGCGTCGATGAACGGACTCGCGTCGAGATCGGCGATCACCTTGCTCACCGTCTCGGGGCTTCCGCTGAACTTGAGCTCCGCGGCGGTGCGTCCCATGTTGCCGCCGAACTGCGCGGCGACGCGCGGAAGCACCTCGCCCGAGAGCGCGAGCGGACGCGCATCGAAGCCGTAGGCATCGGCAACGCCGTGCTTCTTCATGATGGCGGCGACCGCGTTGCTGAAGCGTTCCTTCTCGGTGATGTCACGGCCCGGCACGGCGTTCGGACCGAACACCACGGCGCGGCTCGTGATATCGGCCGGCAGTTCCTCGGCGCGGATGCTCGCGGCCTCCAGAAGCAGCGCGGCGCGGTCGGCGCGCTTGTTGAGGTCCTGCGTGACGGGGATGACGAAGAAGCGGAACACCTGCGACACGACGAGGAGCGCCAGCGCAGCCACGATCCACTTGCCGATGCGCGGCAGGGCATCGAAGGCCGCGTACACGCTGGCAAGCACCCCGGGCTTCGGAGCGGCCGCCGCGGTCTGCTGCGGTGAGGTTGTCGTCGTCGTCTCGTTCACAATGATTCCTCTGGTCGATCGGGCCCGCGTCTGCGCGTGCGCCCATTGGTCACGCTACTTGCTCGTCGCTTCCTTGAGTGCGTCGACGATGCGCTGGAAGTCCTGGCGGACCCGCGCGGCGGTGTCCGCATCGAGGTCCTCGCGGCGCCGCGCCTGCGCGAACACCGTCAGCTTGTCGCGCAGCTCGGCGACCGACATCGCCTTCAGCTGTTCGTCGGTGAAGGTGTCGGGCACGACGAGCGTCGCGCGCGCGGCGGCTCCTGGGCCGCCACCTGCACCAGCACCCGCGCCGCCCGACACGGGCGGCTTGGGCGCCTCGTTCGGATCGGGCGTCGGACGCCGGCCGATGCCGCGCTCGGGAAGCGGGGCGCCGCCGTCCGCGGGTGCGGTCGCCGGGGCCGCGTCGGGCTTGCCGGTCGCAGCGCCGACAGGCGGCTTCGGATCGGCACCGGCGACGACGGTGGCCGGCGCATCGGGCTTCTCGCCCGCGCCGTTCCCCGTGCCGTTCCCCGTGCCGTTCCCAGTGCCGTTCTTTGGGCCATTCGAAGATGCGACCTTCACGGGCTCGTCCGTCGACTCAACCGATCCGCCGTCCTCGCCTTCCGAGGCGGCGGGCTTCGAATCGGCCGGGTCGGGCCACTTGCGCTTCGCGAGCGACTTGATGGCCCAGTCGCGGGACTCGGGGATCTCGGCGATGAGCGTCGGCCGCGCGATCTGCGCGTTCAGGCTGAACTTGAACACGTTGCGCCCGTCGGGCGTCGTCCAGCTCCAGCTCGCCTTCTGGAACACTCCCGACGAATCCATCTGGTTCGCCATGTTGTTCACGATCTCGTCGGGGCTCTTGCCGCCCTGCGGCTTGGCGACGCCGCGCACCGACACGCCCTGCGAAAGCGAGAACTGGATCGACTCGAGCTCGATGCCGTCGGGCGTCGCCACCGCGAGGTCGCCGAGCAACTTCGTCGCCGGCAGGCTCTTTCGGCCGAGCGCCTCGTAGTGCAAGATCCGCTGCTCGACATCGAACTGCTGGTTCTGGAACGCGCCGAGCGATGCGGGCATCTTCCACTCGTAGATCTTGGCGCGAAGCCACGCGAGCCCGATCGGCGCGAGCGCCATGACCACGATCGCGACGAGCACCACGCGGAGCGCGCGGACGGGATCCGAGTAGCGCTCGACGAGCCGCGCGAGCCGGGTCGGCTCGCTGCCCTTTTCATGCTTGCGGAGCCTGCAGAGATCGGCGAGCGGTCCCGACGCGGCAACGGCCGCGCCAAGCAGCACCGCATGGGTGCGCCACCACGAGGGGTCGAGCGATTCCTGTCCGACCTCGACGCTGATCTTGCCGCCGAGCGTGCCGCGCACATCGGGGTCGAGCACCAGCACGCGGTCGCCGTCGGTTTCCGCGGCCGACTCGATGCTCGCGACCACCGCCGCGATGCGGGCGGGTTCGACGCCCGCGTTCAGCGCGGTCTCGGCCACGGCGCGGCGGAAGCCATCGGCCCACGCGTCGCCGAGCCCGTCTTCGCGCGCCGAACGCAGCACGACGCCGTTCTGGGTGCGCAGCGCGATCGCGATCGACCCGACGCGGCGGTCGGCCGACACGGCGGGGAGGTCGCCCGATGCGAGCGGCATGAGCGCGGCAGGCTCGGGCAGGTAGGTCGTGATCGCCTCGAGCCGCGGCGCGATGTCGGGCGCGGCCTGGTTCATCGGCCAGGCGACGATCAGGCCGCGGCGCTCGGTGGCCGAGCCTTCCGCCAGCACGGCGAGGCCGAGGCGATGCTGCGGCACCGAACCGAGGAAGAAGCTCTCCGCCTGCAGGGCAAGCGCGGTGAGCATCTGGGTCTGGCTCGCGGCGGGGAGCGTCGTCGAGCGGACGATGACCCCCGCGGCGGGCAGGATCATGCGGAGGTCGTTGCAGAGCTTGAGGTCGAGCCACTGCGCGAGCGCGGTGGCGTCCTGGATCGGGAACGCTCGCGAATCGATCGCGGTCGGCTTCGCGCCCTTCCGCACGAGCAGCACCCGGAGACGGTCCGACGCGCGCTCCGCAACGGCGAAGAGCGATTCGTCATAGGAGATTGTTGGCTGCTGCTTCACGATTGGGTGGCTCGTTGCGTGACTGACTGCTCGACTTCATTGCTCGCGATACTCGAGGATGCGCGCGGGGAGTTCCGAACGATCCACGACGGCCGTGATTTCAACCTCGAGCCCGGTCGAGCCGGATCGGCCGCGGCTCGTGATGGTGAAGACATAGCTCTGGGTATCGGCATAGGGCGCGATGGCTGCGAGGGACTGAGGGGAAATCCTATTCGATTCGAGCAGGTCGGATACCGCCAGCAGGCCCGTCGAACTGGCGGCCCGAGTCGACACGATCGCGTCTGCGCTGATCGGATCGTCGGGAAGCATGGCCCGCAGCACGGCCGGCGACACGGTGTTGAGGTTGATTCGACCGACAGGCTTGGCGTTTCCCTGCGAGATGATGCCCTCTTGGAAGATCCGGCGCATCTGAAGCATGTCGAGCTTCTGCACGCGCGAGTTCGCGCCGCTGCCGCCGCCCATTCCTGCGGAACTACGCCCGCTCTGCTGCGAACTTCCCGACGAGCGCGTGCCCGACTGCATGGAGGCCAGTTCGAACTGCGGCGCGCCGTCGGTCCACTCGATGCTCGAGATCGAGGGCGTGATGCGGGTCGGCCGGCCGCTCGGGTTGCCTCCGCCGTTGCTTCGGCCACCACCGTTTCCACCGCCGTTTCCACCACCGGGTCCACCGCCCGGACCAGCGCCGCCGGTGTCGACCCCGCCGCTGCCGCCGCGGTCTCCACCGCGGTCTCCACCGCGGCGTCCACCGCCGCCCGTGCCCTGGGTGCCCAGGCCGCTTCCGCCCGACGCACCGCCACGGTTGCCTTGGTTCTGCGGCGCGAGCGATCCGAGGTCCTGCGTCAAGAGCTGCTCGAGCCTCGCGTTCGGACCCTTCGCAAACTGCGAGAGCGCCGCCGCCTGCTCGGCGGTGACGCCGAACCGCGACATCATCTCTTCAGGACTTGCCGTCTTGAGGTCGAGCTTCTCGATGCCGCTCGCGGCGATCTTCGACCCGGCGAGCCGCGCGGACAGCACCGCCGACCATCCCGCATCGAGCAGCCCGTCCGCGTCGTCTGGCGGATCGCTCAGCGCGCCGTCGTTCTCGTTCGGATCGAGCTGCCCGTTCAGGTTCTGGTCCTCGCCGCGCACGAATCGCGGGAAGGCGCCCGCCACCAGCTCGAGCTCGGCCACCGACCTAAACGAGGCGTTGCGCGGCTGGTAGCCGAGGTTTCGGCCCTCGTAGAACTCGTACTCCGCGCCCATCATCCCCGCGTTGTCGTCGCCGTCGCGCCAGTCGACGATCGCGTCGGCCACATCGGGGCTCATGTTCGCGAGTTCCAGCAGCGTCAGGCGGGTCACCGTGTTGATGTTGATCTTCGCGTGCTCGTCCTGCGGGCCGAGGAAGCGCACACCGTCCTCGACATGGCTCACTTCCCAGCTGCCCGAGCCGAGATCGCCGGTCGCAGCGAGCGTGAGATCCTTGAAGAGCTGCCGCGCGTCGTCGGGAGTCGGCGTCTCGGTGTGGTACTCGAGGATCGCGATCATCTCCTCGACGCCGGCCCGCGCAGCCCAGCGGGCCTCGACGCGCGCGATGGCCTCGCGGCCCATCGCAGCCTGGCGGAACGCAAGGATCTGCGCCGCGGCGATGAGCACCGCCGCGATCGCAACGGCCCAGATCACGATCACGATCACGGATCCGCGGGAGCGCGCTCGCCGAAGGTGGAGATGGGCTCGAACAGCCGTCAACCGCGCGACCCCCGAGTGGCGCCCATGCCGGGGCCCGAGGTTTGATTGAGGTAACCGCCGCGGCCTCGGCCCGACGTTCCGCCCACGGGCGGCTTCGGCGCGTTGGTCGTTGCACCGCCGCCGCCAGCTCCGTTGCCGCCACCAGGGCCAGCCATGCCGCCGCCGGCACCGCCGCCAGCACCGTTCATGCCGCCCAAGCCACCCGTGGCTGGGCCGCCCGCGCCGGGAACGCCCGGTGCGCCTCCGCCGGTTGCCGCGCCGCCGCCTGCGGCAGCGCCGTCAGGGATTCCGTCGCCGTCGGCATCGTCGGTCGCCGCGTTCGGATCGCCGTCCGCAGCCTGCTCCGCTTCCTCTTCCTCCGTGAGTTGCGGAGGAGGAACGATGCGGTCGATCGGAATCTGCGTGCGGAGCGTGACCGTCGGCGGATCGACATTCGGGTTGTCGAGTTCACCTCCGACGGCCGTCACGGAAACGCGCAGCGCCCACGGCAGGCCCATGACATCCGAATCCCAGTCGGGGTACCACGCCTCGCCGTCGTAAGCCTCGATCGAGACGCCCACCACGCCGTCGACGACCGGGATCGCCATGCCGCCGCCCTCGCCGTTCTGGTCGGGCACGGCGTCGCGGCGCATCCAGAGCACGCCTTCGTTGGTGTCGAGCCGGTACTGCGACTCGTACTCGCCGCCTTCGCCCTGGTACTCGTCGCGGCGCATCGGCCGCAGGCGGTTGTTGTAGACGAGCACCTCGTCGCGGTCGGCCGGGCCAAGCGACGAGTAGCCGGTCCCGTCGAGCAGCAGCACGCGGCTGTTGTAGAGATCCTCGTCGCGGATCACGGACACGAGGTCGGAGCGCAGCGCGTCGAGCGCGGCGTTCGCGCGCGACACGGCGTCGAGCTGGGCGCGCGCGATGTCGCGCGTCTGCGAGACGCGCGAGAGCACCGATCCGATGGTCACCACCACGATGGCGCCCACGGCGATGGCGATCACCAGCTCGATGACGGTGAAGCCGCTCGGGCGGCTTTGCGGCTCATGGCGCTGTCGGTTGGCCTTCACGGCGTGCCTCCTGTTCAGCAATGCGTGCCTGTCGATCAATCGGTTCCGACGGGTAGCGGATGGGGTCCGGCTCCTCGCCGCGCTTCTCCGCGATGCGGGTGACGACGGTGTAGGAGCGGCCCGATGCGTGGGTCAGCACCACCTCGACCTCGGCGGGAACGCCGGGGCCGCCCTGGTCGATGCGGATCGCGTACTCGAAGTCGGTGTAGGGCGAGCCTTCCTCGAACGGGCCCGCGGTCGGATGAAGCTCGGGGAAGTCGCGGGGCCCCTCGGTCAGCACCTTGCCGAGGAGTTCGTCGATCGCCGCCGCGGCGCGCACATCGACCTCCCCGCGCCGCGCAAGCGAGAGCGCCTGGCCCGCGACCGACAGCACCGCGACCATGCCGATCGAAAGCAGGATTCCCGCGATGATCGCGTCCATCAGCGCGAAGCCGCCGCGCCGTGCGCAGCGGCGCCGCGCGGCGGAGCCGACGAGGATGGTTCGGGCGCTCACCATGGGTCGTACGCTCCGCCCTCCGCATCGAGGTCGATGGGCTGCAGCACGCGCGCGCGCGGATCGTCCGCCCGCACCGGCGAGTTGGTGTAGCTCTCGAGCACGAGCTGCGCGCGCTTGTCCTTGCCCTGCAGGAAGAGCTCGATGCGCGGCCGGCTTCCATCGGGATTCGTCGCGATCGTCCACTCGTCGTTCGACATGGGAACGCCGTCGGCGAGCGCGCTCTCGATGATGAACTCGTCCGGCAACTCGATCGGCGAGCTCAGCCGGTCCTGCTGCCAGACCCTCGGGCCCTCGGGATCGAGCGGATTCAGGTCCATGATCCACAGCGTGAGCGTGGAGTTGTCGCGGATGTAGTGCAGGCTGACCTGCTGGAGCCCCGCCGAGTTGCGGAAGGCGTACATGCGCAGCAGGTCCTCGACCCCGACGATCGCCTTCTCCTCGCGCTGCGACTCGACCACGAAGAACCGCGGGAGCGCGAGCGTGCCGACGACCGCGAGGATCGAGACCGCGACGATCACCTCAAGCAGCGAGAACCCGCGCCGGGTTCGGCGCGGGTTGCTCGGGGTTGATCGCTCGCGGTGCGTGCTCGCCATCGTGCGTTTCTTCCTCTGGCCTGTCTCGTGTCGGATCGTGTCGGATCGCGTCGGATCGCGCATCGGATCGCGCGCCTCTCAGCGCGTCACGAGGACTTCTTCTCCTTGCCGTGGATGATGTCCGCGTTCTCGCCTTCGCCGCCGCGCACGCCGTCGGCGCCGAGGCTCACGACATCGAAGTCGCGGCCATTGAGGCCCGGTCGGTCGAGCACATAGGGCATATCCCACGGATCGATCAGGTCGTCCTTCGACTCGATGTACTTCGGCACGAGCATGTCGAGCGTGAAGTCGCTGCTGAGCGTGGAGGACTTGTTCTCGGTGAGGTAGATCTTGATCTGGTTGGCGATCGAGGTCGCCTCGACGCGGGCCTTGTCGACCTTCGCGGTGCCCACGCGGCCGAGCAGCGTGGGGGCGATGACGGCTGCGAAGAGCGCGATGATCGTGACGGCCACGATCACCTCGATGAGGCTGAAGCCGCGGCGGAGGTGGCGGCGTGCGCGACGGGAGTTGGAGCGGAGGTTCGTCATGGGCATGCTCGTGTGTACGGGCGTTTCGGTGGGAAGGTGCGGCGGTTTCGTCACACGACCGCGTTCTGGAGCTCGATGATGGGAAGAAGGATGGCCGCGAGCACGAAGCTCGCGATCAGCGCCATCACGATCAGCAGGATCGTGGGCAGGATGCGGGTGAAGAGCTTGAGGGAGTTGTTGACCTGGCGGTCGAACGAGCCCGCCGCGTGGAGCAGCATCTGCTCGAGGCGGCCCGAGCGCTCGCCGATGTTCACGATCTGGACGAGGAGCGGCGGGAAGTGGCCCGAGCGCTCGAGCGGGTCCGCGAGCGACTGGCCCGTGGTCACCTTGTCGGAAACCTGGTCGACCGCCTGCGTGAGCGCCGAGTTGCCGAGCGTGTCGCGCACGATCTTGAGCGCCGACAGGATCGGGATGCCTGCCGACACGAGGGTGCCGAGCGTGCGGGTGAAGCGCGCGACGGCGATGTCGCGCACCAGGCGCCCCGCGACGGGCGTGCGGAGCACGAACGCATCGAAGCGCAGCCGGTTGTCGGGCGACGCGAGCCAGTTGCGCGCCGCGACGAAGAGCATCACGCCTGCGCCGATGATGACGAGCCACCACGACGCGAGGAAGTCGGAGATGTTCATCAGCACGACCGTCGGCATCGGCAGCTCGAGGCTCGCGTTCATGATGGGCTTCATCACGCGCGGCAGCACGAACACGATCAGGATGACGACGCTGACGGCGATGAGGCCGGCGATCATCAGCGGATAGATGATCGCGCCGACGACCTCGCGCCGCAGCTCGACCGAGCGCTCGAGGAGGTCGGCGAGCTGGTGCATGATCTCGGCGTTGCGGCCCGATGCGTCGGCCGCGCGCAGCATGCCCGTCGTCATGTCGTCGAACGGCGAGCCGTATTCCTTCGCGGCCTGGTGCAGCGTCACGCCCGCCTCGACGCGCTCGATGAGGAAGTCGAGGATCACCTGCAGGTTCTTGCTCGCGGCCTGTCGCCGCACCGTGCGCAGCGCCTGCATGAGCGGCAGGCCCGCCTCGAGCGCGGTCGCGAGCTCGCGGACGAGGTCTGCGAGTTCCGCGCGCGAGATCGTCGGGCGCTTGAAGCGCCGTCCCTCCGCGGCGGCCGCGTCGGCGGCGCTCAGCTCGATCTCGAGCGGCGTCTCGCCACGCAGCGAAAGCGCCTTGAGCGCGCTCGCGCGGTCAGGCGCCGTGAGGGTGCCGGCCTGGACCGAACCGTCGGGAGAGATGGCCTGGTAGCGGAACGAAGGCATGGCGCGCGATCAGCCCTTCTTCCCGCCCGAAGGCGTCTTCAATTCCGCCGAGAAGTCCTCGACATCCTGCGTCGCGCGCAGCACTTCCTCGATGGTCGTGATGCCCGCGGCCGCCTTGCGCATGCCGTCCTCGCGCATGGTGATGAACTCGGGGTCGAGCAGCGCCTTGAGCTCGTGGATCGGACGGTTCTGCGCGATCGCGGCGCGCAGCGCCGAGTTGATGCGCACGATCTCGTAGAAGCCGAGCCGGCCGCGGAAGCCGCTGCCGCCGCACTTGTCGCAGCCCGCGCCCACCATCTGGCGGCCGTCGAACTTGCGGCGCTCCTCGGGAGTGAGGCGGTTTTCCGTCTCCTCGCTGACCGGACGCGACTCCTTGCACGCGGTGCACAGGCGCCGTCCGAGGCGCTGCGCGAGCAGGCCCTCGAGCACGCTCGCCGCGAGGTAGGGCTCGGCGCCCATGTCGACGAGGCGGCCGACCGACGAGATGGCGTCGTTGGTGTGGAGCGTCGAGAAGATCAGGTGGCCCGTGAGCGCCGAGCGGATCGCGATGTCCGCGGTCTCGGTGTCGCGGATTTCGCCGACGAACACGATGTCGGGGTCCTGGCGCAGGATCGCGCGCAGGCCGGTCGCGAAGCTGAGTCCGCGCTTCGCGTTCACGGGGATCTGGTTGATGCCGTTGAGCTCGTACTCGACCGGGTCCTCGATGGTGATGATCTTCTTGCGCGGGTCGTAGAGCTTCGAGAGCGCCGCGTAGAGCGTCGTCGTCTTGCCCGAGCCGGTCGGGCCCGTGACGAGCACGAGGCCGTGCGGCTTCTCGATCATGCGGTCGACGATCGCGCGGTGCGACTCGCTCATCCCGAGGCTGACGAGGTCGAGCGGCAGCGAGCTCTTGTCGAGGATACGCATGACGACCGACTCGCCGTAGAGCGTCGGCACGGTCGAGACGCGGATGTCGACCTTGCGGCCCTCGAATCGCAGCGTGATGTGACCGTCCTGCGGCACATAGCGCTCGGCGATGTTCATGCCCGCCATGATCTTGATGCGGCCGATGAGCGCGGCCTGCAGGTGCTTCGGCGGCTGCGGCTGCGAGACGAGCACGCCGTCGATCCTGTACTTGACGCGCAGTTCGCTTTCGAACGGCTCGACATGGACATCCGAAGCGCGTCCCTGGATCGCCTCGAGCAGGATGAGGTTCACCAGGTTGATGAGCGTCGGCTGCTCCGCCATCCGGTGGACATCGTCCGCCTCGATGGCGTCGAGGTTGTGTTCGCTGTCGGGCGTGGCGACGAGGCCGTCGTCCGACGCGAGCGTCTCGGCCATGCGCGCGGCGGTGGTGCCGTAGCGGTCGCGCATGAGTTCGCGGAACGCAGGCGCCTCGAGGCCCACGCGGCGCACGGGGCGCGAGGTGACGGCGGCGATCTCGTCGACCGCGGCGGTGTCGAGCGGATCGAGCATCGCCACGAGCAGGCGTCCGCCTTCCATCGAGACGGGAACGGCTCCGAGCCTCACGGCGAGTTCGGGCGCAAGCAGTTCGGCCGCGGCAGGATCGGAACTCGGCGCCTTCTCGAGCCACTGGATGCCGAGCAGCGTGCAGCGCTCGCGGACCGCTGCGTCCTGCGAGGCGGGCGTC
>Ga0315904_10007605_pt1 | contig 14516 bp, 3 predicted proteins | sample LakEriMetagenome_6_FD_203529 | JGI IMG/M metagenome (GOLD analysis project Ga0315904, IMG submission 203529) | Freshwater fungal communities from buoy surface, Lake Erie, Ohio, United States - Buoy 12 MA120 | ecosystem: Environmental > Aquatic > Freshwater > Lake | place: USA: Lake Erie, Ohio... | reverse complement strand
AAGGCTGCGTCGGTGGGGTGAAGTTGGCGGTCCACATTGCCTTGTTGAGTACAACCCTGAACTCGTCGATATAGCCAGAGTAGAGATTCTGGTTGAATGCGCCACCACCGATATTGAAGGCCGATGTATTGCCATCCAGCAATACATACTTCACGGTCCCGGTGTAGCTGCTGACTACCACGCCATTCAGGAAGCAGCGAACCGTCAGGCCGCTCCTTGTGACAGCTATGTGGTTCCAGGCGTTAAGCGCAACGCCAGGGAATGTCAGTGCCCTGCTGGCCCCATCAGCATAGAAGGTGTACGTGAGCACACCACCAACCCAGCTACATGTACCGAACTTGTCGAACAACTGTCCAGCCGTTGACGCTGGCCTCATCCAGAAGTCAACTGTATAGTCAGTTTCGGCAGCATTCGGAAGGTAGAACGTCCCAAGCGTTTGTCCGTTTGCAAAATTGCCAGAGAAGAACAGGGAGGAGCCACCAAACTTGCTTTGCGCTGCAGTGATATACGTGTGCCCCGCCTTTCCGGTCATTGCGAAGAAATCGTATGCGGTGTCATTCGTAGGCGTCAGGCTCCCCTCGACACCGTTGCAGTGCATCAGGAACACGACGGATTCATCGGGCATAGTGATCTCGCTGTCCGGCGTGAATGGCGCCTGGGGCGGGGCGAAAGATGACGTGTATCTCGCGATTCCCTTCGTGAACCTGATCTCGTCGTAAAGCACGGCCTGCGCTCGACCGACAAGCGCCGTAGTCGTGCCAGACGCAAACGCCCCGAGCCTGGTAGCGCGACTCTGGCCTTCGACGTAGATGCTGACGGTGCCGGAACTGCGAACCACAGCAACATGCAGCCAGGTGTACTTTTCGATGGGTGAGGTGGACAATACCCAGGAGTTGTTCGGGAAGTCGGCTGTTGCCGTGATGCCGCTACCGCTGACCTGAATCTCAAACCCGAACGCACGGAACAGTCTTCCAGTGGCAAAGTCGCCACAGTTGATCCACCCTTCCATAGTGAAGTCTTCCGACGACGTAACCTGGAAGGCGGTCGGATGGGTGTAGGTCGGGTGACTGAAGGAACCGAGGCTATCTGAATAGAAGATCGCACTACCTCCACCAAACCGGCTATTGTTTCTGATGATTCTGCTGTCCGTCATGCCGCCGCCCTGGAAGGGATTGAATGTCCCGTTAAATGTTGCGTGTGAATATGGGCTGCTGTCCGGGAATGCCACAGAGTTGTGTTCCCCGTTCATGTGGAGCAGCAGCACTACGGCGGCCCTGAAGGCATCGCTTTCGGCGGCGAAGCTGCGGCAGGTCTGAATCTCGCCGCGAGTCGTGACGTAGGTGACCTCAGCGAAAATAACCTTGCCACTATCTTGCGAAGTGAAGGTGTAAGTGCTGTTCGACGCGCCAGGGATAACGGCATAATCTCTGAACCAGCGCACAGAGATTTTGTTTGCTGTGCCGCTGTTGCAGATAACGTCGCCAACAGAGAGCACGTTGCCAGGAAGCGGAACGCCTTGAACCACCGGGCAGGTGCAGTAATCAGCCTCTATGGCATTGCCTTCGATGATCCAGTTGGCATCGGTTTGATAGGTCGTCCAGTTCTTGCCGATTTCGCTGATTCCCTCACTGTCGCAGGGATGGTGAACGGCTTCAACTTCAATCAGGCCATCCTCGGAAATCGAAATCTTCTCGATCTTGTAGGTACGAGTCTCAGAGCTTGTCGTCTTCTTTGCGAAAACAATGCCCGTCTGGTCGGCCTTGCCGTCCTCTCCGATGATCAGCGTCGTATCGAAGATGAAATCACTGGCGCCATCCCATGCGCTGACCTGATGTTCTCCGGTAGGCAGCAGATCATTCCTGGTGGAAAGAATGGTTCCATCGTCCAGGATCACGCCATGGGAGAACTGATCAAAGTAGCTCAGATCCATCGCTACCCTGATGTAGTTGCCCGCAGCAAGTCCAGCCGTCAGGCCATCGGGTGTAGTCGCAAAGCTGATCGTATGCGTGATCAGTCTCCGCATCCGAATGTAGTAGCACGCAACGTCAATGGCGTGCTCAACGTTTGTGCAGAACGCGCTCAGATCCAGCGGCTCGATCGGATCGGTGTCCGACTGGTTGGCCTCCTGGACGAAGACCTCCCGCTCGACCGGGAAGAAGCCGCTGCTGGTCAGGTCAGCCCGCTGGCGCTCCTCCCGCCACTTCACGGACATCCTCACCGGCTGGCGTTCGGTGTCGGGGAGGTACTGGAGCTTGAAGGTGCCCTCCACGATGTTCCCCGCCGTGAACAGGGCACGGACGGGCACAGGGCCCTGGTCGGGGAAGTAGATGGTTGGGGAGAGCGCCCACTTCCCGCCCCGCTGGGTCAACTCCAGGAGGTGGTAGGAGGCGGTGTCGGCGGCCCACTGCAGGAGGTTGACCCGAGTGGCGTCTGCAGCGTCGTAGAAGTACCGGCGCACCTGGCACCAGGCAGCCGCCTCGCGGAAGGACTCCACATCCACCAGGACATCGCCTACGACTTCTCCGCGCCCGTATCGCTTGTCAGTTAGGTAGGCCCGAAGAACATCGGGGAATAGATTCGTGCTTCCGTTTTCATCCTGCTCAAGAGTGCGGCGAGCGAACTTGCCGTCACTGATGTACGCAGAGAACTGGGAAAGCTGGCGAAACTCGGTTGACCCATAGATGGTCAGGCCGAGAATTGCAAGATTGTCGTAAGTCGGATTGGCGGCGTTGACGGAATACGTGTTGACATAAACGATTTCATGCTCAGGCCCGCTCTCCAGGCTTGTCTGGATCTCGTTGTAGATGAAGGACTCGGCAACCATTGCCCAGTCATCGATGAACGAGTTTGCATCTGCGTCTGGGATTCCAATATCTTCGCCGGGCTCCAGGGTGGGGAGATTGAAGCTGCGTCGATCCCTGTTTCTCGTCTCTCCGTACCACTCAACAATGATTCCATCGTTCACCGAAGTACGATGCTTTTCACCATTCTTGCTATCGACAACACAGATAGGCCCGTCAATGTTTTCTCCGTCTCGCAGTTCATAGCTACTCAGGGGTTCAAACTGAATCTCCCATGCACGCTCCGTCAACATCTCAAAACGAAGCGCATTCAAGATCGGCTGGTCGGATGATCCCCTGAAGCCCCATACACCCTCCAGCTTCTCCCAGCCGCCGTTGTTTTCTCGATAGTAGATATGGAAGAAGCTAACCCTGGTCTCGCTTCTCTGGACTGTCCCCGACTGGTAGTTGGTTACGCCAATTTTGTCGTTCTTGTCAAACAGCCTGCCTTGATACTTGAGGCCCGCGTTCTGATTGATGCGAACCAGGCTCTGGCAATCTCGGAAGTTGCAAAGCCCTCCTACGCGAATGCCAACGGTCGAGCGAAAACCGACCACGAAGATGCGGGCAGACCGGCCTAGCCTGATCGTGGCTATGGCGCAGCGGAAGATTTGGGGGTAACTGCTGCAGGTATTCTGCTCGCTAGGAATCCCAAGATTGTTCAGACTTGCAACCCTGTTCCACTGCGGAGGCTTGATCTGAGTACCCGACCAGCTTGGGTCGAGATACTTGCTATCCGAGGCAATGCCTACTCGCCCTTCGCGAATAACGCGAAAGACGTATTCCATGGATTGACCATCGCCGACTGGCTCATTGTCGCCATCGGAAATGAATACGCCATCGGCTGGCTCTCGCTCCAGGAGCACCGCGAGGCAGGAGCCGATCTTGTAAAGCTCTCCAATTACGAGGGCTTCATCTGCCGATCGCTGGCGAGACGATACAGCGCTGGCAACATCGGAGCACGTTTCCTCGCCATCGCTTTCGTCGGTCGTGTTATCGGTATTCGTGTTATCAAAGATGAATGTCGTCTCCGCATCGGTAGTATTGTCGAGCTTGTAGCGAATCCGGTTGCCTGGATAAACGTAGTCGTTGTTCGTGTTCGTCCATACAATCGCGCCCCGCAGCGGGTACTGGTAGCGCTGCTTCCACAGTCGAGCGAGCGCCTGCGGATCGTCGTCGCAATCAACTTCAAACTGCTCGCCGTCGTTTCTTGGTTTCGTGGTTACACGAATGGTGGGCTGGATCCTCGGATTGATCCTGAAGCCCATTCCGTTTGGAATGTGCGAGAACAAGCCAAACGTGGTCGATGTCGATGGCTTCGTGGAGTAGCAAAAGTTCTGGACATACTCCTCGTCCCTGTCTCGGACAGAGAAGACAGTCGGGCCACCGTAGTTTTCGCTGTTCGCAACATCCTGGCCAGCGGACCTCCCGAGAACACGATCCCCGGAGGTGATCGCACCAGTGTCGGTCGAGACATAGATCGTGGCCCTGGAAGCAAGCTCGCTTGCCGCAGCATTCGGGATCTGATAGCTGGTCAGCGAGTTGTCGCCGATTGCATAACCGTTGGGGTCGGGAGCCCCCATGCCGCCCTCGCCGATGAGGAAGATGGCCCGAACGATCTGAGCCCCCTTGTACGTCCAGATTTCGCTCCAGATCAGCCCCAGGTTGACCCGGACGCCGCCGTAGGTGCCAGCAGGCCTGGGAGGACTCGCCTGGGCCCCCATGACCTGGCGGCGGGCCCAGATGACGGGGATGGTGCTGCCGAGGGCGCTGGGCTGTTGGATCGCGTCGAAGCCGATGCTGGGGGCCACCCGGCTGTTCGCGACGATGTTGCTTCCCTGCTGATCTGTGGCAGTAACGCCACCAGTCCCAGGCTCTGGCGCCTTCGGTTTGAAGAACGAGGCAACAATCGTCAGGCCGATAGAGATAACGCCGGACACGAGTGCGATGACCCCGAGTGCAGCGCCAGCCTGTGGCTGAGAGGGATCGATACCAACTTGTGACTCGATCTCGGTCTTGAATCTTTCGTACTTGGCAGCAGCTACCAGGGGATCATCGTCCGGCCACAGCATTGCCGCCAGATAGCGATCAGCGGGAAGAAGGATTGGCCGCCGATCAGGCATAGCTGAGCACCCGATGGTAGGTAGTAGTGGAGGGGAGCGCGAACAGAGGAATCGTGCTCACGCCTCTTTTGTGCAGCGGCACCAGCAGCAGCCGACCGGGGATCACCGTTCCCAGGCCAAGTCCCTCTTGTTCGTCCTCAAGGAGGGTCAGCGAATACGGCTCGGCCTTCGGAAGCTCCTCCGTGTTCCGGTAGAAGGCATCACGAAGAAGATCCCATTCCCCGTCCCTCGCCATCTCGATCCATTCATCGATGGAGGGAGCGGATTGGCCGTTGGCCTCCAGCAGGATTTTCGCCATGACGAGGCAGCAGGCGGCCTGTCCGTTGCGAGGGTCGGCGCCGATTTCGTGAGGCAGGCCGAGCCAGGGGTGATAGATCGTGTCCATGCAAAAGTCTACTCAAGAGACCACGATCTGTCCTGTCGGAGGAATAGCACCAACCATTGCACGAGTAAGGACGCGAGCAGGAATCTCTTTCATCGCAGCGTTAAGCGGCGAAGACAAGGTGATAGTGATCTTGTCTACCTCTGTCGTGCCACCAGTGCAGGCCCAGACTTCCATGGCAATATCCATGGACTCCGAGAATGGTTCATCTTCCGCAACGCTAATGGCAACGGTCTTGATCTCCATCATCCAGCGATTGAGGATGACTTCAGCGAACAAGGGAACAGTGATTTCGTTGGGAATGGTGATGAGCGATGCCTGGCCAACGTCTCCGTTTCGACTGGAGGTGAGACCGACGATGTTGAAAGGAGCAAAACCGTAGGCAACCGACTGATACGTGCGACTTTCGCCGACGAAGAAGTTCTGGTAGTTACGCCCATTGACGTAGGCGCCATCCTGATCCGTGAACCGGGTGTAGTGGGCGAATGCAACTGCCATCAGATTGCGAGCATTTTGCGAGTACGGACAGAGCTATGAATGCTCTGCAGGGTCATGGACTGACCCATGCGTGCGGCTTCACGCATACCTTTACGGTGCTGCTCTGCGGTGACGTATTCAACGTTGTTGATCACGCTCGATTCGTAGCGAACGTCGATCGGGCCAGGCGCAGCAATCGACAGCGGAGCAGCGCTGCTCTCGGCCATGGCATCCCTTTGCTTCTCCAGAAGCGAGCGGCTTCGGGCGAAGACGTTGGATGTCTTGCTGGTGGAAAGAACATGGCCGCCGCGCTCAGGGACGATCAACTCAGGGCCTTGTTCGCCCACGATGTAGGGCTTGCGGGCCTGGATGGGTCCGCCGCTGGCCCTGAATAGGCCGCCGAGGGAGCCGCCGGGGGCAAAGGTGCCGAACAGGCTGGAGATGCCTCCGAAGATGCCTGCGAGGCCCATGAGGGTGTTGTAGGTGCCGCCCTTCTTCATCTGGCCGATGCCAGCAATGCCCATGCCGATCGAGCCCAGCACGCCAACGACACCGCCCAAGGTGTTCTGAAGCTGGGAGAACTTGCTGGGCGCACTCGCCGCAGCCGTAGCGGTTGCGTTGAAGGCTTCCGTTGCCCTGCTTGCAGAGGTGGAGAGATCGGTCCAGTAGGTCTCCATCCCGTCAAGGAACTGCGGCATTTCCTTGTCGAAGCCGTAGATCGCCGGGGCGTTTTGCCAGTCGAACGGCTTCGACTGGGACCAGTAATCCTTCGGCGGCTCGGTTGACCCAGCGCCCGTCGTAACACTGGCAGGCGCTGTATAGGTAACGGTCTCGATCGGCGCCCCAACAGTGGAGTGATAGACCTGGCTGCCGCCAACTCCTGACCTGACTTTAAGGCTCTGCCTGATCTCCTCGATAGGATTCAGCAGCTTGCCAATGGCATCGCGAAGCTCATAGTGAAGATGAGTGTTGCCGCCATCATTAGCAACCGTCGCGATTCGCTGGCCAGCCTGAACAGGATCGCCGACCCTCACCGACGGAGTGACGTGACCGTAAGTTCCGGTCTGGCCGTTCTCGTATTTCACGACAACTGCGCCGCCAACTTTGCCGAATCCGCTTGAATAGGCGTCAATAACGCTGCCATTCATCCTGGAATGGATTGGATCGCCAACGTCAAGACCAAGATCCTGACCGTTGTGATTGCGACCTCGCCACTGACTCCAGCCCACGCCTTCATTGAAGTTCGGGCCACCCTTGGTGCCAGGCAGCATGTTGCCGATGGCGCCAGTGGCAACAGGAGGAATGCCCGCAGGATTGAACCGATAGTCGGGCGCAATCACGGGTGCCTGTTGAGGATTGGCCTTGTAGACGGACTCCATAGAAGCCCCAAGGCGATTCATGAAGTCACCGAATCTCTGCAGGATCTCATCGAGCTTCCCGTAGATTCCGTCGAGCTTCGTGTTCGTCTTTCCGGTTTCCGTGACCTGGGCTTCGGTTGCAGTTGCAGTCCGCTCATCGGTCGGGATAGTCTTCTCAAGTCCAAGCCACTTGCTCAGCCCAGAGAAGATGTTCTTCTCCATAGGCTTCATCACATATTCATCGACAATCGAAGTCAGGATCTTCTCGGCGAACTGCCTTCCTGCATCGCTGACGGCCTCGGCGCCGTTGCCGCCCAGGAGCCCTTCCACCAGGCCAGCGGACACGCTCTGGCGGAACTCGCTGAGGCCTTGGGCGGCCTCGCTCAGCACCCGGCCCAGCGAGGTTCCCTGATCCAGGAACTGCGCGAACCAGGCCGAAGCATCTTGCTCAAGAAGCTCAGCGCGAACTTTCCTCTCTTCCTCCAGAGCCTTGATCTGATCGTCAATGGATGCAGAGGTAGCGTCAATCGTATCAACGCCAATGCCGAGAGTCTGCTCAAGAATCTCTAGCTCTTGATTGACGATCTGCAGTCGCCCAGTTAGAGTCCTCTTTTCGGTCTCAAGGCTGTCGCCGGATCCAGCATTGGGTCCGCCAGCCTGACTATTCAGCATCCCGTAGATTGCACGCGCTTCTTCATTCCTGCCAGTCGCACTATAAGCAAGGGCCAGCTTCTCAAGGCCAGCACGAATGCTCACGCGAGCCTCTTGGTTGGCCAGCTTCAGTTGCTCCGTCTTCAGGCGAAGCATCAGCTTTTCCATCTCAAGCTCTTTCTTCTTCGTCGTAAGCTCCAGGAGTCTCTGCCTGTTCTGCTGTTCTTGAATCGTCCGCATCAGCTTGACACGCTGCTGCGCCAGATTCATTGCGTCTTGCTCGCTACTCTGGCCAACGGCCATCATCTTTCCAAGGCGCTCAAAGTAACCGCCTTCAAGCTGACCCCTTTGCATTTCAAGGGAGCGATCGATTAGCTCCATCTGAGAGCCTGCGGCCTGCTCTGCGATCTGCGCCCTGACGCGCTCAGCTTCAACCAGTGCGCGAATGTAGTTCAGTTGCTCCTGACGTACATTCGCTTGCATGTCAAGCTGATCATTGTAGAACTTGATAGTCTCAAGCTGGCTCTTTTCGTTCGCGTCGATCTCAAGCTGAATCTTCTTGATCCTGTCAAGAATTGCAGCGGTATCCGACTGCTCCTGATTGATCGAGCCTTCAATGCCAAGCTGTTGCAGCTTGGTGGCGAGGATCTGATACTCCTGACTCTGCTGCCTGCTGAGCATCCCGATGACCTCGTTCAGCGCAGCGACTTGACCAGTCGTGGCCTGCTCAGTTAGCTGAATGCTTCCAAGCAGTTGCTTGTAGACATTCTTCATGTTCTCGCTAATGCCTTTCGTCTCCATCGCAGCCTGGATCTTCGCCTTCTCAATGGCGAGCATCTGCAGATCAATGTCGATCTGCATCTTCTGGATGCGAATCTGTTCCTTCTGAAGCTCCAGTTCGACGTTGGCCCTGCTGGCGTCATTGGTGGCAAGCGCCGCCTGCCCCCTGATGTCCATGGCCTGGTTCTGCGCCTGGATCTGCCGCAGGGCCCCCTCAGCCCTCAAGCCAGCCTCTGGAGCGTTCACGGCATTGGCGACCTCTACGCGCCGACTCGCCAGCGTCTCCCGCAGCCTGCCGCGAGTGCGCTCCAGATCCAGGTTGGCCTCGATCTGTCGGCGCTCCATCGCGAGCATCCCGAGCCTGACCTTGGCGATCTGCTCCTGGCGCTGCATCTCTGCAGTGATCGTTTTCTGCCGCGCTTCAAGAGTCATCATGGTCCGCTCTTGAGGGAGCAGACCTTCATCGTTGATTGCCTTTTGGAGGCCAGCAATCTCCAGGAGACGCCTCTGGTAGTCGTCGCTATTCAGGTCGCTGTTGCCGAGAGCGTCTTGGACAAGATTGAGACGACCTTGCAGTGCGTTCGTGGACTTGACGACGCCAACATTGCCGTAGGTCTGGACAATGGCCTCAAGCTGCCTCAGTTGTTCCTCAAGTTGCGCGAGCTTCTGAGACTCAGCGTTCGCGATGTTGTCGCGCCAGACAGTACCTCTCAGCCCGTTTGCGCGATTAACGATCTCCCTCTGAGCCTGAACTGCGCCCCTCTGGAGATTGAGTTGCGAACGCATTCCCTCAGGGCCGATGCGCCCAAGGGAATCGACAGTCGCCTTCCTTTCGCCCTCAAGGATCTTGATCCGATTCTCGGATTCCTTCCTTGCAGCCTCGGTCGCAGCCGTATCACGCCGCAGCCTTTCTGCGTAAATCTCCTTATCGATAGCATTTGCCTTTGCGGCTACACCTTTGATCCTCTCCTGATTCTGTTGCGCCTCTTTCACCAGTCCCTTGCTGATTCCGCCAATGCCCATGGCCCTGCCGGAAGTGGCCATGTTCTCCACGGACTTGAAGGGATTCAGCCTGGCAAGTACCTTTTGCCATTCGCTAAGGCCGGTTGCATCCTTATTCCTGCCAGCCTCATTCCTTCTGGCCTCCTTCATCTCGTTCCCGAGCTTGCCGATCTCGCCGTTGAAGGACTTGACCAGCAGGTTCAGGCCTTCAAAGATCAGGTAGAGCTTGAGCGCAGGGAGCAGTGCAGCCTTCAGGCCGCTGCCGATCCCACCGATGCCAGCCACTACTCCCTTGAGGTCGGACTTGACCCGGCCCAGGCCGCCGCTGAAGCCGGTGATGGCGGTCGTGGCCTGCCGCCAGCCCTCGGCAACCTTGGCGCCCCTCTCTGCCGGGGAACCCCTCCTGGCGGCGTCTCCGAACGAGCCGATCCCGTCCATGAACATCTGGCCGCGAGCCGCCATGGGGAGCCCTGGAGGCGCGGGCTTCCTCGACCTCCCAGCGCCACCCATGCCGAGCATGTCCTTGGCGCCCTGCACCCACCCTTGCCTGAGGCCCAGCGCCCCCTTGGCCGCATTGCTGCCAAGAGCGATGAAGAACGCGCCAAGCGGAGCGCCCAATGGAATGAGAGCGGTGATGACGCTGTTGAGCAGTCGCAGGCCTTCAGTCAGGGGAGCAAGAATTGGCTGGCCAGCAGATGCGGCGAGCATCTGAATCGAGCTACCAAGCTGCTCAGTGACGTTCGTGAAGTTGCCAGAGAGTCGGTTGACATCTGCACCTTCAGCGACAAGCTGCTTCATGAACTTGTCAACGAACTCGTCGCTGGCAAGTTGACCAGCTTCGACCATTCGGTACAGTTCTTTGGTCGTCACGCCATAGGCACGCGCAGCGACTTGCACGGCGCCAGGAAGTTGCTCAGCAAGTTGCCCACGAAGTTCCTCGGCCTGTACGCGACCCTTGCTTAGGATCTGCGTCAGAGCGACCGCAGCGCGATCAAGCTGGTCGCCACTGAGGCCTTGGTTGCGGCCTGCGGTGAACAGAGTGCGGCTGATTTCAGCTTCCCGACCCTGCAGGGTGGTGCCCTGCGTGGCCGCAGCGAAGCTCAGGTAGCTCTTGGCCGCTTTCTCATAGCCAACGCCAAGATCCAGGGCGACATCCCGAACCTTTTGCAGTTCGGCAGTGGAGTCACCCATGCCCCGAGTGGACGACAGGTAGGAGCCGATGGCAGTGTCAAGGCGATCGAATGCCGCTGCAGCCTGAAGTACGGCGCCAGGGGTAGACATCACCCGCTGGAGAATCAGGTTGTAGGCGACAGCGAAAACGAGAAGCTGTGGGACGAGGTTCTGGAAGTCATCCAGAATGGTGCCCCATGCGTTATGAGCAAGGACGGTGATCCGTTCGCCATCGGTAGCAGTGTCGTTCAGCACGCGATAAGCGCGGCCGGCGTTTTCGATCTCTTGATTCAGAGCGCCTTGGACACGATCAAATGTTTTTGCATTCGTCTCAGTGCGCTTGATTGTCTCGCCGTACTCTTCCATCCTGCGAATGGCATTCGCAAGCTCAGACTTTTGCTGCGACTTGTTCAGAATATCATTCCCGATCTCCCTGCCACGGAAGCCTCCGAAGCCCGATGCACTCTGAGCAGTGCGAACCAGATCATTTGCATAGCCAAGCTGCTGAATATCGCGAGCGTTGCGTGCGCGGGTAGCTTCAGAGCTATTTTTGCCCATGCTCGCTTCAATAAAAGCGAGGTCAATATTTCTCTGGTTTTGCAGTGCGTCATGCGCGACTTTCGACTCAATACCAAGATTCTCAAAGGCTTGAGCAAGGTTTTGAACCTCTGCGCTCTTGCCGCCCAGTCCGGCAAGCTCACGGTTGGCGCCGTACAGGGCAGCGGTCAGGTCCGTAACCTTAATTTCTCCTCTCTCAAAAGACTTGATAGCCGCGTTGACAGAAATGCCAATTTCGCGGATGTTTTCGTCAATCTGAACCTGGCTCTTAACCTTCAGGATGTCATAGGACTTCGCGAGGTCACTGATCCTGCGCTGCAGTTCAGCGATCCACTTATTCGCTTCCTTGAACGACTTGAAAAACTCAACAGGGTCATTCCGAAGCGCAAGAGCGCCACCGGGCTGCTTGGCTGGCCGCCTCCAACTGGAATAGAAGTTGCCAGAGCCGTCATCTTTGTTACCAGAAAATGCTCCACCAAGGGTGGTCCGACTTGCTCCACCACTTCCGGTTTGACGATAGGGGCTCGCAGGGCGAACACCCGTGCGAGTGCTCGCGTAATACTGGTTGTCCCACATATTCCAGCTGTTCCTGCCGGAAGGTGGGCCGTAGGGACCGGAGAAACTATCCTTGCCGTAGGCGTCATAAACGCCCCAGCCAGTGCCAATGCGGAAGCGATTCTTTCCGTCTGCGTACTCCTTCCAGGTTGCATTGAATGGAGTTGCAGGCTTGTTATGCGCGAACGGAATGGCTGCGCGCCCACCGCGAGCAATCGGCAGCCCAGGTTGATTGGCGAGCGGAACAGTCCGCACGTTGTTGACGCCACCGGCAAGCTCGCGCTCCTGGAAGCCCCGGATCATCCGTTTGGTCTCTGCGCTCATCAGCCGCAGATCCTTGGCCCCGTTCTCCAGGGCCGCCGCCATGGCGATCAGTTCGACCTTGACCCGATCGACACCCGTGCCGTCCGCCAGGGAGCGCAGCACACCGGCAGCCTCCTTGAGCCCGCCCTGGAGGATCGAGAGGAGGTTGCCCGCCCCCTTGCTCACCAGGGCCCTACCGCCGCCCGAGGCCTGGATCTCGCCGATGGCCTGAGCCAGGATCGACTGCTGGATCTGTCGCACCAGGGAGCCGACGCCTTCCCTGCCTGCCCCCAGCAGGGCGCCCCCGCCGGCCAGCAGGGCTTCCCCAGCAGAGTTGGCCAGAGCGCCACCACCGCCCCGAGCGAAGCCGCTGAGGGCCGCCACGCCACCCACGCCCGCAGCGCCGATCGCCCCAGCCTGCAGGGCCCCGTGGGGAGCCGCTGCCATGAACTGAGCCACCACCTCGCGCACCAGGCCGGTGATGGCCGACGTGTCCCCGCCAGCCAGGGTGCCAGCAGCACCGCCGAGCATCCCGAGCTTCGCCAGGGCCCCTGCGCCAGCGAACTTCGCCAGGCCCCCGCCGATGGCTCCCTTGGCCACCCCCAGGCCCGCAGCGCCCCCGCTGACCAGGCCCCCGGTCGCAGCGCCGCCACCACCGCCGAGCATCGCCCCCTGGAAGGCTGGGCCCACGGACCCCTTGACCCCCTCGCGGAAGGCGTTGGTGAGGGCCTGGCGGATGCCCGTGGCCATCCTCCGCTCAAGCTGCACCATGGCCCCGGCGATGGGCGCATTGCCCACCCCGTCCTTGATGGCGTTGCCGATGGCCTGGCGGATGGCCCGAGCCATCTTGCGCTCCCAGGCAACGGCCTCATCCACGAACCCCATCCCGAGGCCCATGGCGGCCCAGCGGCCCAGCTTCTTCGTCTCTTTCGACGGGCTGCTGATTCCAAGCGACTTCTTCAGTGCAGCAATCAGATTCTTGGCGACATCTTCGCTTGCACCTTTGATCTCAATCTCGCCCTTGGCAAGACTAAGCGCAAGGCCACGAATAGCCTCGTCGCCTGCATTGGCAAAACCTTTCTTGAGTTGATCCCTGATTTCCGTCGCACCCGTAGCATCCGAACTGATGCCAGCACCGGAAGCGAGCCTCTGAAGCTCCTTGACCCCCTTGGCGTCGAGCCCGCCCTTGCTCGCCGTTTCCGTGAGCCCGATAAGGGCCTGGCGTGCGCCGCCGAGGTCGGCCTTCGGAGTCCGCTTCGGGGCGGCAGCAGGGGTCGAAGAGATCGCGCTGACCCGCTTGGCGGCGGCTTCGGCACGCCTGGCAGCCCCCTCGATCCCTGCCGCTGCAGTCGAGAACTCTCCAGCTACCCCGATGGCCTGGCGAGCGATCTGGACGATGGAAGAAAGCTGGCCGGTGGGATCACCATCAATCCCAACTTTGACTTCCAGGCCCGCAGCAGCCCTATCAAGCCTCTTCTGCAGCCTGGCGATGGTATCTTCAACATCAGCATTGGGCAGCAGATAGGTGCCAATCCTGACCTGATACTTGCGGTCGTCCTTGATATTGTTCTGCAGCGGCTTGAGGACATCCCTCAGCAGAGCAGTCTTGTTGACGTTGAAGCCGCTTCCACCTTTGTAGAAGGAAGTCCCTACCTTGATGTCAGCCTTGGTAGACCTGATCAGTTGAACGGCTTCTTTGAGCCCAGTCCTAAGCGCCGTATCGTCAATGCCAACGTGCAGCTTGATCCTGCTATTCTTGTTCGCGCTGCTAACAAACTGCGTCAGTTCCTGCTCGGCAACGAGCATCTTGCCGAGGAACTCGTCTAGATTTAGGCGAAGGCCAAGTTCTACTGCGGCCCCGGCTTTATTTTCGGACATCGGCGCTCTGCGTTGCCATTGTGATTCTACCTATTTGATCGCATCAATTTCGTCTTTGACTACAGGAATGATGAATGGCGGCAGCTTGCCGGTTTTGATCAATCTGCCCAAAGCCTTCAGCGTTCTTTCCTTGCAGTCGGTCACCTTGTTGCCGAACAGTTCCTGGGGGGTGAAAGGAAGAAGCTCTGAGAGCTTCGTCTTTCTACCGGCCTCGGCACCCCCCAGGCCCTGGATGACGATGTGAGCAAGACGAGCAGTGGAGATCGAGTGCATGTAGGCCTGCACCTTCTCCTTCCGGTCGATCTCCTCAAGAACGGCATTGAGCTTGCTGATCGGTAGGCGATCGAAGCGATCAATGCCGAACTCAGGAAGACTTACTCCACTAGCGGCGATTCTTGCGTAGCAGCCGTCCCAGTCGTCTCGGTGTTCGATGACTCGG